>R05__coassemble_67_pt1 | contig 55112 bp, 51 predicted proteins | sample R05__metabat2_low_PE_006 | metagenome-assembled genome bin R05
TTTTCGCCCCGAAGTCCTCCCACCGGTGTGAGAGATACTGTGGAAAGTCAGACTGCCTCTATACACAATGGATCCCATATATAAAACGCATTTAAAACAATATGGACAAAAGGAAGCTCTCTAAAATAATGATGGCAGGATTCCATCAATAAGCTCGATGAAATCCTGCCGGTCAGGGGCGGGCTTTAGTGATGCTTCTGATAAAGCAGGATCATGGAACAGATCTTGTAGGTCATGGCATGATCAAAGCGGCGGATGTCCAGGCCTGTCTCGTTCAGAATCTGCTCCAGGCGATAGAGAAGGGTGTTACGATGAATATGGAGCTGCCGGGCGGTTTCGGCGATATTCAGATTATTCTTGAGAAAGCAATTAGCTGTCTGTAAGATATCGGATTGGAAGATCGGTGACTGGTGTGTGGTAAAGTGTTCGCCCAGATTGGTTCGGATATATTCCTGACAGATCGATTCCGGAAGGCTGAAGATGAGAGAGCCGAAGCTCATCTCTTCGTAGCTGTAGATGGTCTTCTCCGAATAGAAGATCCGTCCGATCTGAAGAGCCATATAGGCCTTCTGATAAGCATCCGGCAGCTGGGAGAGATTCTCCGTGATATTGCTGTAAGATATGACAGCCTGTTCCATAAGCTCTGTATTCATGGTATCAAGGAGCTCGTAGGCCTTCTCCCTCATGTCATGATTCTTCCTGCCAGGGAACTGGTAGATGATAACCAGCTGATTCTGATGAAGGGAGAGAATCCAGGAGTTCGCATCCGGAAAGGTATTGCGAAGCAAGGTGATCATCTCCGGATAGACATCATGCTTGAATTCAAATAAGAAGAGACCTCGTTTCTCCTCCCTGTTCAGATGCATACGATCTGCATAGGCATAAAATTCTTCATCCGACATCTCACCGGTGATCCAGCGCCGGATGACATATTCTTTATTATAAGCTTCTTTATATACAGAGCACAGGGAGCGAATCTGAGAGATCATCTCATCGAGATCCTGATCCTCTGTGGGGCTGATATCGATCGGTAAGCCGGTGATACGTCTTAGTTCTTTTATCGATTGTTCCAGTTTTTTTGTCTGATTCATAAATACCTCCATAAGGAAAAGCTCCTGAAACCATCCGAACGATCTCAGGAGCTTTATTTTTATCCTAATATAATATCAGGTATGATCCTTCGTATATATAGATTATACACTAAAAATCATAAATGAGGAGGCTTAGTTAGTAATGGTAACTTCTGTCTCTTTGTCAAATACGTGAATCTTATTCATATCAAGTGCGAACTTAGCCTGGGATCCGGTTCTTAATTCTGTGGAAGCGGATGTACGAGCTGTCATCTGCATACCTTCCAGATCGAAGTAGAGGTATACTTCAGCACCAAGTAACTCATAGAACTTGATATTTGCATCGATTGTCTTACCGGCATCTGCTGCAGTAGCTTCACGAACGTCTTCCGGACGGATACCAAGAACAACTGTCTTGCCATCATAACCACCATCGATAAGAGCAGCAGCCTTATCTGCCGGTACAGGGAACTTGCTGTTACCGATCTGAAGGATAACATCCTTGCCATTTACATGACAAACAGCATCGAAGAAGTTCATCTGTGGGGAACCAATGAAACCAGCTACGAATAAGTTGCATGGCTTATTGTAAAGATTCTTAGGACTATCAACCTGCTGGATATAACCGTCTTTCATAACAACGATTCTTGTACCAAGTGTCATAGCCTCTGTCTGGTCATGTGTTACATAGATGATGGTAGCGCCCAGTCTCTGGTGAATCTTGGAGATCTCGAGACGCATCTGAACTCTTAACTTAGCATCCAGGTTGGAAAGAGGCTCATCCATAAGGAATACCTTAGGCTGACGAACGATAGCACGACCCATAGCAACACGCTGTCTCTGACCACCGGATAACTGGCTAGGCTTTCTCTCTAATAATTTGTCAAGGTCGAGAATCTTAGCTGCTTCGCGAACCTTCTGATCAATCTCATCCTTCGGAGTCTTACGTAACTTCAGGGAGAATGCCATATTATCATAAACAGTCATGTGTGGATACAGAGCGTAGTTCTGGAATACCATAGCGATATCACGATCCTTAGGCTCGATGTTATTCATGAGCTGGCCGTCGATATAGAACTCACCATCTGTGATAGACTCCAGACCGGCGATCATACGAAGGGTAGTGGACTTAGCACAACCTGAAGGACCTACAAAGATGATAAACTCTTTATCTTTAATCTCAAGATTGAAATCATGTACTGCGTGGAATCCGTTAGGATAAATCTTCTGAATATTTCTTAAACTTAAATCTGCCATGTTCTTTCCTCCTAAATGTACAGCAAATTAATATGATCAGGAAATGACTTCCTTATCGTCCTCTATATGCTTCTATTTTACTCATCTTCCCTCATTATCTCAATGTAAGGAATGTATGAAAAAAGAGAAAAATCTCTGTTTATTGATGACAATTCCATAATAAAAGTAAATATTATGCGGATAATCCATCAGGAATCAAAGCCTTTCATGCAGGCAGGATCGACTGATTCCTCCATCAGAAATCGAAGAGATAGCGTTCGTATGCATTGATCACACTTGTTTTATGATTATGATCCAGCCTGTGAAAATCCCGTCCGTAGTTTTTGTGCACATGCCCATGGATATGATAGGCGGGCTCATATCTCTCAATCAGGGTATTAAAAATCTGAAAACCATGATGGGGCAGATCCTTCCCGTCATGAAAGCCCCTAGCCGGAGCATGAGTTAAGAGGATGTCGAAGCCGCCATGGTATAACAGGGGAAAGGTAAGCTTCATAAGACGTCTTCGCATCTGCCACTCTGAATATTGGTGGGGGCCTGGCTTATAGCGCATGGATCCTCCCAGTCCTAAGATCCGTACTCCCTGGTAAGAGTAGATACTGTCTTCGATGCAGATGCAGCCCTCCGGTGCCTTCTTCTCATAGTGAGTATCATGATTACCATGAATATAGAGAAGAGGTGCGTGAGCCATGGTCACCAGAAAGGACAGATAAGCACTGTCCAGATCACCGGCTGACAGGATCAGATCAATGTCATCCAGCATACCAGGCTGGTAATAATCCCATAGGAAGCGGGACTCCTGGTCCGCAATTGCTAATATTTTCATAGGATGTGTTCCTCTTTATCTACGCCGAGAAAAGCAGATAGAATCTGTGCAGATTCGTTCAGCTCCTCCGTCTCCGGGATCCTGCCGATGATATTATCTGCCAGCCAGTCCATGGTGAGCACCTGATGAGGTGATAGTGTAGACGATGCGTCAGACTGGACGATACCATCCTGGGAGTAGAGCATGCCGGTAAATGGCTGAAATCTGCCCTCTGTGATGGATTTCTTACAGAGCTCCACCATGCGGCTGGTCTCGACAGGAAGACGTCCGGAATAGATCAGGTCGACCATGCCGGATGAGATACCCCACCAGTAGCTGATTCCCTTTCTGCCATCCTGTGCTTCTTCACTCTTCCAGGCACCATTCAGTATATTTGCAACGGTTTTCTCATAAAATACATTCCAGTCCCAGACAGGAATCGCCATATTCCAGATATTGTCCCTGTCGATACGATAGAGACCAATTCTCTGGGTATGCTCTCCGGAGCTCAGACTATCCTTGTCACAGATGATGTGAATGTCTTCTTCTGCCAGATCCCTGTAGATATCATGAATCGTCTGTTGGCTTCCGTCGAGACGTCTGCACTGTCTGGACCATTTAAGATATACCTTAACCCGTGGATTTACCATCTTTGCACCCAGGGCAAAGGCGTTGATATTGGACAGGGTACCATAGATCGGATAGTCCGCGATATAACCGATCTTCTGATTCTCCGTCATACATCCGGCGATGATTCCCATGAGGAACTTGACCTCATACATCCTGGAATAATAGGTGCGGATGTGTTTATAGGAGGTGTGGGTCGTACAGTTGAGAAATTTAATCTCCGGATGATCTACGGCAGCCTTCAGACTGGCCTTGAGGAAGATTGGTGAAGTGGTAAAGATTACCTGATGCCTGTCACGGATAGCTTCCTGCAGGACAGAGTCTATATTGGACAGATCCGTGTTATAATAGGCTGTCGTCTTCACATTTTCCGGGAAGACCTTCTCCAGATACATCCTTCCGGTGTCATGATTGAAGGTCCAGCCGGACCGCTCCGAGGATTTATCATGGATGAAGGCAATCTTCAGATGGCTGTTCTTAGCGACCAGCTGCAGGAGAGGATTTCCCTTCTTCTCTGTCGGATTCATCTTCAGTCCGTTTTCCTCCTCGGTTCCCCGGACTGCCGGAAACTCTACCTTCCATTTACTGATATATCGGTTGAGATCCTTGATCGACATGTTGATCAGAGAATCATAACCAAAGACGGAGAGAAAGGAGAGGAAGGCATCGCAGATCTGACGGTAATACTGCTTGCCCATGAGGCGGAGATATTCTTTACGGAAACTGGTATAGAGGGAAGCGAAATCCTCACGGTCATGGTCCGTCCAGATTTCATTCCGCTTCTTACCGATCAGACGATGCAGCTTCGCGAAGCTGCCCGGTCTGGAAAAATAGATATAATTCAACTGAGACAGATTATAGAAATCGATATATTCATAGTATAATTTGATATCCGGTCGATCAATCTGTGGCGGAAGGATGCGGATCACATCGGCTGTGATCGTCACCGCATCGAAATATTTCAGAACACTGACTCTTTTATTCCCTTCCAGGACATAGTAAAGATTCATAAATTCATAGACCTTGATAGGGTCGTGGATGCCTTCGTCCAGATGGGCCTGACATAAAGAAATCCACTTGGAGCTGAATTCCGACACGTCATCTAAGATGGGGTAGAAGCTGCTGCTGAAGCAATTCAGACGACCCTCTGTCCTGGTACCGACGATCTGCTCCAGATAGATATCCTGAATGCCCAGGGGATATTCCGTCGGTGCATGTAATCCGATCTCTTTGAAGATATGGTCCAGTACCTGAAGGGACCCCCCTTCCTTTTTTCCTAGTTTTACTGCTTTATCATAATGAGATTTGGCTTCTGATATGGTAGATAGCATAAACATTCCTCCTGACTTCTGTTCAGGACTCGCTCGCGAGCCTTGCGTCGAATGAGATATATCAAACGTATATCACAATTGGGAAAATAATGCAATCTCATCATGTGATGAAAATCCGGATAGATTTTTGTATATCTGTAAATATTGAGGCAGTAAGATGATATGTGAAAAAATATGTAAAAAGCGAAAAAATATATGAAAATCAACTGTAAAAATATCATAAAAAATAATTTCATACTTTTAAAATACAGGGAAAATGTGATATGATATGGGAGAATACATGACTTATGTGAAGAAGATACGAAAATACAGACCGATTTTTATACTGTTTTTCTATGGAATATCCTGACATCTACCGATATAATATTATTATGTAAAACGATTATCATACCCTGTGGAGCGACCCCAGGTGGCATGTGTGTTTTTACAGAAGAACAGATAAGATACGACGGAGGTTATTGTGATGAAGAGGATCATTAAGATAGAGGAGGCATATCTCTATATACCAATCTATACCAATCAGGAGATGCATCTTCTCTCGTTTACGGTGCAGGAAGACCGCAAGAAGGTATATGAACTGATGATTCCCGTGGATATGACCAGAGAAGAGGAATATAACGGAGATTATATGGCAGAGATTCCTGTTCATAAATATATAGGCAAGACGATCGTGGTTGAGGGAGAGTTCCCTATGATCATGGGGATGAGGATGGAGAATTCCATCAAGAGACATCAGTTTCTGAGTCATCGTCCGAAGATTCATTTTACAGCTAACCGAGGATGGACCAATGATCCGAATGGCATGGTATATCAGGATGGATTCTATCATCTCTATTTCCAGTATAATCCATGTGACGTCCGTTGGGAGAATATGAGCTGGGGTCATGCGGTGAGTAAGGATATGCTGCATTGGGCCCAGTTGGATACGGTGATGCTGCCGGATAAGGATGGCACCATGTTCTCCGGATGCGGTCTGATTAATGAGAGAGGTCTGCTTGGTCTGCCGCAGGATACCATGTTATTTTATTACACAGTAGCCGGTGGATCCAATGCATGGAGTAAGGGGAAGGAATTCACCCAGAAGATCGCTTACAGTAATGATATGGGCGAGACTCTGACCAAGCTTCCTGAGCCTTGTATCGATACCATCTATCGGGATAATCGGGATCCTAAGGTATTCTGGCATGAGGAGACACAGGCCTATATCATGGTGCTGTGGCTGAAGGGTAATGATTTCGGTATCTTCCGTTCTACAGATCTGAAAGCCTGGGAGCTCAGCCAGGAGATCTATCTGGAGGATGCCTGGGAGTGTCCGGATCTCTTCTGTCTTAAGAATCCCCAGGGGGAGAGTAAGTGGTTCTTCTGGTGTGCAGACGGCTATTATTTTCCGGGTAGCTTTGACGGCTATACCTTTACCAATACCGGTGAGAGGCATAAGGCTTATATCTCCAAGCTTCCCTATGCAGCACAGACCTATGCCGGTGTGCCGGACAGAATCATATCGATTCCATGGCTGCGTATGAAGAATGACGGATTATTATATACGGGAGCTTACGGTATCCCTACCGAGTTCAGCTATGTTTCCAAAGGACAGCTTTCTTTCCTGGTACAGAAGCCGATTCGAGAGTTTTATGAGCAGCTGCAGTCGGTCAGAGAGGATAATATGTCCTATCAGGGAGATGAGATCTGTTATCAGAATGCAGAGCGGGATTGTGCGCTCTACTGTCTGGTAGATCTGGCTGAAGAAGCAGAGTCTGCTTATTCCTGGCTGATCAATGCTTCCGAGATTCAGTACAGTAAGGACTCCGGAGTTCTCTTCATTGATGGGGAGAAATATCAGGCAGGTCTGGGATATGAAAGGATCGAGTTCATTATAGATGATCGTATCCTTGAGATTATATTTGACGATGGAGCAGCGATGGGCAGCTTTGTCGTGAAGGACAGAGAGGTCAGCTTCCGTATGAAGGAAGACATTGCGAAGGCTGTGGAGATCTGTGAGATTAAGTAATGAGAAGAAGGGTGACAGATTATGGCAACGATTAAAGATGTAGCTCAGGAGGCCGGACTGGCAGTCAGTACCGTGTCTCGTATATTGAATAATCGCGGATATATCAGTGAGGATGCCAGACGGCGTGTTGACGAAGCGATGAAGAAGCTGGATTACCAGCCCAATGAACTGGCGCGTTCTCTCCATCGCAAGAATTCCAATCTGATCGGTCTGATCGTGCCACATATCAAGCACCCTTATTTTACAGAGGTGATCAGCAGGATCGAGGATCAGGCCTATAAGAAAGGATATCGGGTCCTTTTGTGTAATTCTCAGACCATGCAGAAGAGAGAGAAGGAATATGTGGAGATCTGTAAGCAGAATCGTGTGGCAGGGATCATCATGTGTACCGGAAGGGATTCTCTGAAGGAGTTTGAGAACCTGGGGATTCCTGTTGTGGGATGGGAACGATACACGGACTCCGGGATTCCTGTTGTGGAATGCGATAATGTGCAGGGAGGTATCCTGGCAGCGGAGCACCTGATCGGCAAGGGTTGTAAGAATATCCTGCACTTTGGTACCATTCTTCCACTGGAGATGCCGGGAGATCACAGATATGAAGGTATGAAAAAGGTTTGTGATCGCCATGGAGTGGAGTGTCATGAAGAGTTATTGAATACAGACTTTGATTATATGGAGTCCTATGAAGAGGAGATCATGGGGATCTTAAAACAGTATCCTGATGTTGACGGAATCTTTGCCAATAATGACATTCTGGCAGCCCAGACGATCCGGGCTTGCCGGAAGATGGGTATTAAGGTACCGGATGACATAAAGGTGATGGGCTATGACGATGTATTTTTTAATCGAATTGCCTCCCCGTCAATCACCAGTATCAAACAGCCGATCACAGCGATGGCTGAGCATGCTGTCACTATCCTGGATCATGCCATTCATGGGAAGGCAGTTGCGGCCAGAGCCATGTTTCCTGTAAAGCTTATGGAAAGAGAAAGTACATTATAATAGGGTGAGTCTTACATATTATAAGAAGCTTTTTATAAGAAGCTTTTATCTGCAGAGAGCCTGCAGTAGCTTAACACTGTCCTCCATATGTTTGGTATTGGAGATGATCACCGCATAGAGGGGGGCAGGAGACTCACCATCTTCTAATTCCTGGTCACCATTATAGCATTGACCAAAATCAGTATCGGAGAGATCGATGGCATAATATCCGGTCACCGCTTCACTGGTATCCGGATTCCCCTCATCATCCTGTTTGATATTGGCGGTACTCTCGATCAGGCTGCCAGCTGTTTTCAGTTCTTCGGTAAGCTCGGAGGGCAGAACCGTATCGAGAGGAGTGCAGGCATTTAAAGCCAGCAGATAATCATACATATCAGGTCCGCAGATGGCCACATCCATACGCTGGGAGGATACGGTAGTCATCACTTCCATCTCCTGGACATAGTAATAGGAATTATCATAATCAAATGGCTGATCCTGATTCAGATCGATGTCACCCTCCTGGCCATCGGAGCTTAGATCTTCTTTAAAATTCTCAAACCAGCTGTCACAATACTGATCATTATTCAGAACGACACAAATTCGCAGACGATAAGGCTTCTGTCCCTGCCAGAGCAGATTGGCGAAGAGGCAGATGACAAATATGGCAAACACAGCAACGATAATCTTAAAACGGAAATAATCCCAGACGAACTGCCAGCGTTCCCGGCCGTGAAGTCTGCGGAAGGTTCCGATATCTCTTTTGACCTCCTGCATGAATATGGAGTCTTGTTTTTCTTTCTTTCTCATAGTAACCTCATTATCATATCCTATGGTGCGATACAGTCGCACGAGGGTTTCTTTCTTGATTTCTCAAAGTTCTTCGCATGATTTTATGCGTTCTTAATCATTTCTCACTATCTTCATGTAATAATTTCTCCACTTCCTTGGGATCATAGCCATAGAAAGAAGCTTCATCGAAGTCGGAGTAGGTCTGATCCGGCTTAATATTATGCTCTGCCTGATAATCCGGATCCTCCAGATACCATGGCTTTGGCAGATAAGGCTTAAAGATACCGGTGCATACGGTAGCACAATACTGGAAGATCAGGCCGAACATGATAAAGATCAGTCCCGGCAGGATGTGGCACATCCAGAGCCCGGCCACGATGACTAACATCATGGTGAAGGTGGAGGTGATATTCTTGATCGATAAAGTAAAGGCCCAGATGAAGATATCCTTTGTCTTACGTTCAAACTTGGCCAGAATCGGAAAGATATAGAGGCTGGTGATGGCCCAGAAAATGAAAATGATGCCGAAGAAGAACATAAAAAAGGTATAGATACCGTGGCCGGAGATCCGACACATATAGATATCAAGTGCCAGAAAGGCTCCTAATAATGTTACCAGGATTCCAATCAGCATGCCCTGTCGGAGATTGGTTTTAAAGGAATGAACATAATCCTTCCATAAGGAAGTGTCCTCCTTGCGTTCTCTCTGAATTAGGGTGTAGAAGGCTGCCGTGGTAGCCGGCCCGATGGTGATGAGAGGAATGCAGCTGATCAGCCACATTATATTAAGAAGAAAGAGGTCGAAGATGACACTCATGAACTGCCAGAAGGGATTCTGTACATTAAAGACTTTATTCAGCATATAGAGATTCTCCTTTATCTAATGAATGTATCCACATCTCTCATTAGAGAAATGGATGAATGTGTCCGTATCTCTCAGCAGAGAATATAGATGAATGGATCGGTATCTCTCGGGGGAGAGGGGATTAACCTTAAGATATATAGTATCAGAAGAGAAGAGGAATGACAAGTGAAATATGTCAATCCTTTGACATATATAAATCAAAATTTATAAAATAGCAAAATATTACAAAAATAGGAAATACAAAATAAAATATGAGTAATTTCGGAAAAAAATGTAATATGACATTTGTCATTGTTGAAAATATCTAAAGAATTGTATGGTTGTTTGTACATAATGACAAAAAAGAAAAAACGTATGTCAAACGATTGACATAAGTTATCACATTTGATATATTTTCAGTGTGATAACTTACCTGAGACATGGCTGCAGTTCGTACGATATGCCTGGCAGTGCAGACATGGATGAGGGCTCAGGTGAGTAAGGGGTCAAGAACAGACTGATCATCTGTTCCCTTGATCGTGATTAAATGAGGAGGAATTTAATAATGAAAAAGAAAGCTTTAGCACTTGCACTTGTTGCAGCTATGACAGCATCTCTTGCAGCTTGCGGTGGCAGCTCCAGCAGCTCCAGCAGCGACAGCGCTGACAACGTTACCATCACACTCTTCAACTCCAAGTCCGAGATCCAGGATCAGTTCGAAGAATTAGCAAGCACTTACAGCGATACTCATGAGGGAGTTACACTTGAGGTTTATTACTCCAGCGATACAGTATCCGCTCATCTTGCTACAAAATATGCTTCCAACGACCCTTATACAATCTCCATGGTAGACGCAAAAGACGTATACTCCCTTGGTGAAGAGCATGCTCTTGATTTAAGTGATCAGGATTGGGTTGCTAACACAGATTATGCTATTTCTGTTAACGATCAGGTAAAAGGTTTCCCTGTTTGTATCGAAGCTCGTGGTCTTATGTACAACGCAACAGCAATCGAGAACATCACAGGCGAGACATTTGATCCTGCAAGCATCGCTACACTCGATGATTTCAAGGCTCTCCTTGATAAGTTAGTAGCAGGTGGTATGGAGTCTCCTGTAGGTATCATGAAGGAAGACTGGTCCTTAGGTGCTCATTACTTCCAGGAAATCTACGAAGAGCAGGATGACGTAGAAGGCTTCATCCAGTCCTTATATGCTGGTACAGCTGATCTTGCTAACAATGAGAAGTTCAATTCCATGATGGATACATTTGATACTTTAATGGCTTACAACTATGCAAAATCTTCACCTGTAGCAGCAGAGCGTGAAGTATCCGAGCAGAAGCTCGCTGAAGGCGAGATCGCATTCATGTTCGGTGGTAACTGGGATTGGTCCTTACTTGCTGACTTCGCAGCAGACGCTAATCTCGGTATGTGCCCGGTTCCTCAGAATACTGATGATGGTTCCAACCAGAAGTTAGTTGGTGGCGGTTCCAAGTACTTATTCATCGATTCTTCTGAAAACACATCTGAAGAGCAGGTTGCAGCAGCAAAAGATTTCTTAAATTGGTTAGTATCTGATGCAGACGGTAATGCATTCTTAACAGAGAACTGTGCATTAGTTCCTGCTTTCTCCAACATCGATGCTTCCGCACTTGATCCACTGTCCATCTGTGTTAAAGAGTATGCTGATAATGGCGCTTTAATTGACAACTACAACTACGATCCTGATGATCATTACTCCATCGTTGGTGCTGCTATGCAGAAATACCTCGCTGGCGAAGCTGATCGTGCTACATTCGCAGGTGAAGTTGAGAAATACTGGTCCAGTGCAACTCCAGTTGAGCACTAATTTCAAGTGTTAAAATGATAAGGATATCATTCTTGTATCCTTATAGATCGATGATCGGTCCTGACGGATCATTGAGTACCTGACATACAGGGGGCAACAGACCTTTGCTCGTCTGTTGCCCCTTTCTTACTTTATAGTAGGGGGAAAATATGAATACTAACACCATGTCTTATAAGACAAAACAGTATTTAATGTTTGCCGGTGTAACGACATTTGTCTTTGTTGCAGTAGTAGTCATCCCATTTATCTATGGTCTTTATCTGACATTTACATCCTGGGATGGTGTATCTGCACAGAAGCCTTTTGTTGGTTTAACAAACTATATCAATACCTTTGCAGATGCTGACTTCTGGGCAGCATTGGGTAGAACCTTTATCTACTCTGTTATCGCTGTTATCCTGGTTAACGTGGTAGCTTTTATCTTAGCTTTCCTGGTAACAAGTGGTGTCAAAGGTCAGAACTTCTTCCGTGCCGGTTTCTTCGTACCAAACCTGATCGGTGGTATCGTACTTGGTTACATCTGGAAGTTCGTATTTAACCGTGCTCTCGTATCAATCGGCGAGGCTATCGGTTCCGGTACATTATCTGTATCTTTACTCTCCACGACCAGTGGAGCCATGTTCTGTCTGATTCTGGTATCTGTATGGCAGTATGCCGGTTACATGATGCTGATCTATGTAGCAGGTTTCATGAGCGTATCCAATGACGTTATTGAGGCTGCTAAGATCGACGGCTGTACCAATATGCAGACGATCATTCATATCTCTGTACCTCTGATGGTATCCTCATTCGTACAGTGTTTATTCTTAACCGTAACAAGATGTTTCATGGTTTACGATGTAAACTTATCCTTAACAAATGGTGAACCTTTCAATAGTTCCGTTATGGCTGCGATGCATGTGTATAATACAGCCTTCACATATAAGAACTATGGTACAGGTCAGGCCGAGGCTCTCATCCTCTTTATCGTGTGTGCGGTAGTAGGTGTGGCTCAGGTTTACATTGGTAAGAAAGCGGAGGTATCAGCTTAATGGAAAATTTAAACGAAAAAGCTGCTCGTAATGCGAAGATTGCAGCTGTTTTTAAAATTATCCTTCTTGTTGTTTTATTTATCTGCTTTATCTTTCCATTTGTTCTGGTAGTAATTAACGTATTTAAAGAAAAAGCAGATATCACCAGAAATCCTCTTTCCATCATCGGTGAGAGTGCTGGTTTCACGATTGCAAACTTCCCGAATGCCATGGAGAAGATGAACTTCTGGCGTTCCTTCGGTAACTCTGCTACGATCACTATTTGCGCAACTGTGATCACCATCCTTCTCGCAGCTATGACAGCTTACGTTATCGTACGTAATAACTGGAAGGCTTGCGGCGCTTTATTCGGACTGATGATCGCTTCTATGGTTATTCCTTTCCAGGTATTGATGATTCCTCTGGTATCTCTCTACGGTGGTATCCTTGGTTTATTAAGCCATAGAGCAACTCTGATCTTCATGCACGTAGGTTTCTCCTTATCGATGGCAACCTTCATGTTCCATGGTGCGATCAATACCAACGTTCCGATCGCTCTGGAAGAGGCTGCTAAGATTGATGGATGTAACCGTTGGCAGACCTTCTGGAAGATCGTATTCCCATTGATCAAGCCTTCTATCGCAACAGTAGCAATTATTGATGCGATGGCATTCTGGAATGACTACCTTCTTCCATCCCTTGTGCTTGCTAAGAAAGAGCTTTATACAATTCCGATCGCAACACAGGTATTCTACGGAACATATTCCACAGATATCGGTCTGGTTATGGCAGCATTACTTCTTGCTATGCTCCCTATCCTGATCCTCTATATGTTCCTGCAGCGCTACATCGTAGAAGGTGTAACAGCAGGTGCTGTAAAATAAGATATCTTATTATCGATTTCAAGAGTCATCGCTTCGGCGATGGCTCTTTTTTCTATATATTCACATGACTTCATAAAATATTCCATGTAGTTAGCGGAGATTCTTTGCTATAATCATAGATAGAATAGCTATCGATTGGGATATCTCACACTATCCCATTGACTTATCATTGACAGAAGTTAGAATGGAGATACGATGCGACAGGGACAGGCTTAGATCCGGTGGAGTGGGAGCAAGCTCCCTGTCTGAACGAAGATCATATTGCAGAAAAGGAGTATAATTATGAGCATTATCTATCAGGAGGACAAGAAGGTCTTTCATATCAATACGAAGAATTCCACTTATCAGATGCAGATTGACCCGTACGGATTTCTGCTTCATCTCTATTATGGCAGAAAAACCACAGGCGTTATGGATTATCTGCTCTATTATTTTGATCGTGGATTCTCGGGCAATCCATCGGTTGTGGGTACCTGCCGTACTTATTCCATGGATACCTTACCTCAGGAGTACTCCAGTCTGGGAAATGGTGACTATCGCAATTCCTGTCTTGTGGTAAAGAATGCCGATGGTTCCTATTCCTGTGATCTCCGTTATGTCGGTCATACCATATCCAAGGGGAAATACTCTCTGACAGGACTTCCGGCAGTCTATGGCAATGAGGAAGACAGCGAGACTCTGGAGATTCATATGGAGGATAAGGTCAATGGGGTCAATGTTGATCTTCTCTATGGCGTGATCCCGGAGCTGGATATCATCACAAGAGCTGCCCGAATTACCAATACCCATGAGGAGACATTTATCTTAGAGAAGGCAGGATCTGCCTGCCTGGATTTTGTGACAGGAGATTTTGATCTGATCACTTTCCATGGCCGTCATGCTATGGAGAGAAACTATCAGCGTACGCCGATCGGACACAGCTCTCAGGTGATCGGCAGCCGCCGTGGCATGTCCAGTCATCAGTATAATCCTATGCTCATCATCGCCGATCATGAAGCAACGGAGGATTATGGTTCCTGCTGGTCCATGAACTTCGTATACAGTGGCGGCTTCAAGGCGGAAGCGGAGAAGGATCAGACCAACGGAACCCGTGTAGTGATGGGACTTATGGATGAGATGTTCGAATATCCGATCCGTAAAGGAGAGGTTTTCTATACACCGGAGGTGATCATGAGCTTCAGTATCCAGGGTATGGAGAAGCTGTCTCATAATCTCCATAAATGTATCCGGGAGCATGTATGTCGTGGTCCGCACCGGGATGGGGATCGTCCGATCCTGCTCAACAGCTGGGAGGGCTGTTATTTTGATTTTAACGGTGAGGATATCTATCAGCTGGCAGTGGAGGCGAAGAATCTGGGCCTGGATATGATCGTCATGGACGACGGTTGGTTCGGAAAGCGTGACGACGATTTCTCCGGCTTAGGTGACTGGTTTGTCAATGAGGAGAAGCTGGGAGAGTCCCTGGGCCATCTGGTAGAGCGTATCACAGCTCTTGGCATGAAGTTCGGTATCTGGTTTGAACCGGAATGCATTAATGAGGATAGCAAGCTCTATAAGGAGCATCCGGACTGGGTATTCCGTATCCCGGGCAGAGACCCGATCCGTTCCCGTTATCAGCTGGTACTTGATTTCTCCCGTAAGGAAGTCGTAGATTATATCTTTCATGAAGTGTGTTCCGTCCTGGATCAGGGAGATATCAGCTATGTAAAATGGGATTTTAACCGCAGTATCGCAGATGCTTACTCCAATGATACGGATTGTCAGGGTAAGGTTCTCTATGATTATGTACTGGGACTCTATGATTTTATGGAGCGTCTCCTGCAGCGTTATCCGAATCTGCTTCTGGAGGGCTGCAGTGGAGGCGGTGGCAGATTTGATGCAGGTATCATGTATTATTCGCCACAGATCTGGTGCAGTGATAATACGGATGCCATCGACAGACTTCGTATCCAGTATGGTACTTCCTTCGGCTATCCGATCTCTACCATGGGATCTCATGTATCTGCAGTGCCGAATCATCAGACCGGAAGAAGCACCCCGCTGAATACCCGTGGCGTGGTAGCTATGTCCGGAACCTTTGGTTATGAGCTGGATCCGGCCAAGATGACAGAGGAAGAGAAGGAGCAGGTAAAAGAGCAGATCAAGCTCTATCGTAAGTTCAGCAGCCTGATTCATCACGGCCTCTATTATCGTCTGACCAATCCATTTGAAAATGAAGTGGGAGCATGGATGCTTGTGGCAGAGGACCAGTCGGAAGCCCTGGTATCGGCTGTCTTCCAGCAGGTTCATGGTGCCGCACTCTGTCATTATATCCGCCTCAAGGGCTTAAAGAGCGGAAGCTTCTATAAGGATGAGGGCAATGGTGATATCTACCCGGCAGATGCACTGATGGATGTAGGATATCCATTACCGGCAGAGTTCGGTTCCTACAATGCATATCAGATTCATTTGACACTGATAAAATAGAAGGAGTAATTCTGTAACGTGTATCATACATGATTATTGGGCATACAAGAAGCAGGGAACTGTATATCTGTCCAAAGACCAATCTATAAGGTAATTGATATATCTGATTTGATAGGAAATGTATGCGAATCGTATTGCTTGGAGAAATTAGAATAGCAAAAATGTACATATTGTAGTACAATATAAAAGATGTATACGGTGATCTGTTTTTGTCCGGGGACTCTTGGGCACAGATAGACATGTCGATTACAATTTTGCAAATTCAGAGGAGAGATATTATGAGCGAAGAGATGAAGACGATCTATGATGTACCGATCATATTACGAAGAGAGATTGAAGCACTGATGGTAAAGCCGTTTTTTGACGAGTTTGAGAAGGTCTTAGGTCATGAGAAGACCTATGAGATCGTGAAGAAGGTTGTGGAAGAGATCGCATATAAAGAGGGACAGGAGTATGCGGAGATCTTTGGCAGAAACGATCTGCAGGCCATCCGTATGCAGATGGATTCCTGGTCCTCCAACGGAGCCCTGGAGCTGGGCTGGAGAGGCGACGGAGTGAAGCATCTCTGCGAGGACGTGCTCAACTGTGAATATGTCGGTATGTATGAGCGCATTGGCATGAAGGATCTGGGAGCAGTCTTATCCTGTGGCAGAGATGAGCCTTTCTATCGTGGTCTGAATGAGAAGATTAAGATGACTCGTACACAGACTCTCATGCAGGATGGAAAGAATTGCGACTTTGTCTTTGATCTGGAAGATTAGTCTGTATGCATGACAGGAAAAAGGCGGGATTCCCATGATGGGGATCCCGCCTTTTTGTGGTGCGCCGATGGCGCATATGTCTTATATCATCAGAATCTTATTCGGACATAAATGTTCCGTCAAGCATCTGCTGTAAGTATTCCTGATACTGAGTCTGAACCTCTTCCGGAACCAGATCAGCCAGAGCACCTGCGGACAGAGCACCATTCTGGATGTTACCATAGATAACTTCTCCACCGAAGGAACCATCAGCAACAGCCTTCATACATTCGCTGATCATAGCGGAGTTGTCAGTAAGCTGAGAACAGATGATACATTCATTCTGACCCAGGATATCGGATGGCTGAGCAATATCATAGATCTTAACTTCGCCAGCTGCCTCATTTGCTTCATCGATAGCCTGACGAGCACCGGAGTCTACTGCAGAAGCATCACCGAAGAATACGTCAGCACCCTGGTTGATCATAGCTTTAGCAAACTCGATACCCTTATTGGAATCATCGAAGGAACCTGCATATACAGGATCAAGTACGGTAATGTCTTTACCTAAAAGGGAACCTACATACTGAGCTGCCTCAGTGTAACCTGCATATTTTGCTAAAGTAGTATCCAGCTCCATACCACCGATAAATGCGATCGTATTGGATTCACTCATTAAACCTGCTAAAGCACCGGCGATCCAGCCAATCTGCTGAGCATCCGGAAGAAGGGATGTTACATTACCATTTGTTGCTTCACTCGGTGTGGATTCTGCACCATTTAAGAGAGCAAAGGCGATGTCAGGATAATCTTCAGCTGCCTGAAGAACAGCATCAGTATACTGGTTACCAGGAGCGTAGATCATGTCTACACCTAAGGCACAGTAGGATACGATCGTATCATAGTAAGAATCCTGAGAGATGGAATCGGTTACTTCATAGGACCAGCCATTGGCATCTGCTGCTTCAACCATAGCATTGTAGCAGGCAGCACCCCAGCCACCATCAGAGATACTGGAGTCACAGATCATCGCAACCTTGTATTCGCTCTCTGTGTCTGTGGAAGCAGCAGCTTCAGTGGATGTCTCGGATGTTCCTGAAGAACCACAAGCTGCCAGGCAGCCGATCATGCTGGCTGCAAGAAGTAATGCAATCGCTTTTTTGGTGAATTTTTTCATGTTATCCTCCTTAGAAAATAATAAAATATGATAAAAGTATATCAGATCAATATCCTGTACAGGATAGTAATCTCCTATCGTTCCTCTCTTCGGTAGGCTTTACCGGCTGCCTTCGGACCAAGCTTCTTGGCACCGATGACGGAGAGTGCGATAATGGTTGCAAGATAAGGAATCATCTGGAAGTACTGATATGGTAATCCGATGGATGCAACCTGAAGTCGGATCTGTAAGGCATCACAGAAACCGAAGAAGAGGCAGGAAGCCAGGACACCGACACCGGACCAACGTCCGAAGATAACTGCTGCCAGAGCGATGAAACCACGACCGGCCACATTACCCTCTGTGTAAGTACTGGAGTAGCAGGTAGTCAGGTAGGCACCACCGATACCGGCCAGAGCACCACAGATGATACAGGACAGGTATTTGATCTTGATAACATCAATACCCAGGGTAGCAGCTGCATGAGGATGTTCACCGACTGCCTTATAATTCAGACCGAACTTCGTTCTGGAGAAGAAGATACTTGTCAGGATGACCAGAAGGAAGGCGATATAGACCATCGGTGTCTGATCAAAGAGCAGCTCTCCGAAAAATGGGATATCCTTCAGTACCGGGATCGATACGGTGGACATCAGTTCAATCTGGGACAGATCACTACCGGTACCGAAGTAGACACGATAGATGAAGGAAGCCAGCGCCGGGGCTAAGATATTCATAGCCATACCATATACGGTATGATCAGCACAAAGTGTAATCGTAGCAAAGGAATAGACCAGATTGATCAGAATACCGGCCAGAGCACCGCAGAGGATGCCGATCCAGGTACTTCCTGTGATATAGGCAGCCAGGAAACCGATGAGGGATCCGAAGGCTGCGATACCTTCCAGTCCGATATTTACCATACCGGCTCTTTCGGAGTAGAGCTCTCCGAGTGCGATAAAGATCAGAGGGACAGCCATACGAACCGTTGCAAAAATCAGATTAGTTATAAAATCCATAGCTTATTTACCCCCTTTCTTGCCTTTAAAACGTTCTAAGAACATCTCAAATTCCGGTAATTTTGTTAAAGCCATACCTGCAACAGAGAAAATGATAACCAATGCCTGAATGATGTCAGATACACTTGTTGGTACACCGGTCGCAGCCTGCATGGTCGTGGCACCGGAACGTAATGCGGCAAAGAAGATGGCTACGATCATGGTAGCGATCGGATTCAACATACCGATCAGGGCCATGGCAACACCGTCAAAACCATATCCGGATGCAAAGCCGTTGATCAGTCGGTACTGGGTACCCAGAAGCTCTGCAGAACCACCCAGACCGGCGATGGCACCGGAGATGATAAAGCTTAAAAGAATATATTTGGTGACAGCAAAACCATTGAAATGACTGGCTGTCATATTAATACCCACGGCACGAAGCTTAAAACCACCGGAAGTGTGGGATAAGAAGTAGTAGATCAGTAAGCCCACCACGATAGCGATGACAAAGGCCCAGGTAAATCGCATCTTGGGAAAGACTCTGGAGATCATCAGCTCATCCGGTACGGATACGGTCTGTGGTACACTGCCGTCACGCAGATAGTTGGTATATACAACGCCCATAAATAAAGTAGCGATGTAATTCATCATGATGGAGATGATCATCTCATTCTGGCCTCTGGTAATCTTTAAGACACCAGGGATCAGACCCCAGATACCACCGGCGATGGCGCCGACGATCAGGCAGATGATGATGCCCACGATTCCTGTCAGGCCTGTTTTTAATGCGACGAAGCAGGTGGCAACAGAACCCATGATAAACTGTCCCTCTCCGCCCAGATTAAAGACACCACATTTGTAGGCGAAGCATGCACAGAGAGCTGTGAAGATCAGAGGGGTTGCCTTGGAGAGAGTGGTTCCGATATTCTGAGCGGAACCGAAGGCTCCGATCATCAGATACTTGACAGACTCGATGGGATTCGCTCCCAGAACCGCCATGATGATGGCACCGATCACAAAGGCCAGTGTTATGGATAACAAGGTTACTATGATATTTTTCAGATTTTTAAATATATATTCCATCCTGATGTCCTCCTACTTTCCTGTCATGGCCAGACTGATCTCCTCGATCGGAGGATTCTGTCCGGAGAACTCACCCATGATCTGTCCTTCAAACATAACAAGGATGCGGTCGGACATCTCAATAATCTCATCGAAGTCAGCACTGATCAATACGATACCCTTGCCACGCTCTCTGGCATCGATCATATTATCACGGACGAATCTGGTTGCACCGATATCCAGACCTCTGGTCGGATGTGCTGCCACGATAACCTCAGGATCGGATTCAAACTCACGGGCCAGGATAACCTTCTGCTGATTACCACCGGATAAGCTGCGGACATCCTGATTGATCGAACGACAGCGAATGTCATATTTCTCCACCATCTCATCCGCACGCTGTTTGATGACCTTATGCTTTAACTTCAGACCCTTGAGGAAGCTGAACTCCGGACTGGCGGTCTTCTTCAGAACGATGTTCTCCGCGATGGTCATGTCTCCGACCAGACCCTGCAGATTACGGTCTTCCGGTATATGAGCCACACCCATATTGATAAAATGGTTGGGATCATAGAGTGTTACCTTATGGCCATGATAATCCACCTGACCTTCCTCGGACTGGAGGACACCGGTTAAGAGCTGAGCTAACTGGGTCTGTCCGTTACCATCTACTCCGGCAATACCGACGATCTCGCCGGCATTTACGTACATGGAGACATGATTCAGGCTGTTGTGCTTGGTCTGTTTATGATAGGAGCAGCCTTCTAAACGAATCAGTTCCTCCTTCTTGCTGTCCACCTTCTCATAATGTGCCTCCGATAATTCGTGACCGATCATCATATTGGCCAGATCCTGACCGTTGAGATTCTCATTCTTTACGGTTGTGACTAATTCTCCGGCACGAAGGATGGAGATACGATCCGAGATATGGAGTACCTCTCGCATCTTATGACTGATAAAGATGATGCTCTTACCCTCCTTTGTGAGCTGACGCATCATGGCGAAGAGACCTTCTACCTCGATATCAGTCAGGGCTGCGGATGGCTCATCCAGGATCAGCAGATTCGCTCCGCGGTAGAGAGCCTTTAAGATCTCAATACGCTGCTGTTCTCCGACAGAAAGATCGGTGATATATTTATCCAGATCAATATGGAAGTTGTATTTGTCCGCAAGCTCGAGGATCTCTTTTCGTCTGGCTTCCTTATCCACAAAGATGCCCTTATTCTTACGATCGCCCAGGATCATATTTTCAAATACAGTCATGGCTTCCACCAGCATAAAATGCTGATGCACCATACCGATACCATGATCTACGGCCTGGCTGGGTGTCTCGATCCGAATCTCCTTGCCATCCAGATATAACTTACCGCTGGTCGGCTGATATAAACCAACCAGGATATTCATCAGTGTCGACTTACCGGCACCATTCTCGCCCAACAAAGTGTGCACCTCACCCTTCTCCACAGAGAAGCTGACATCTTTGTTGGCATAGAAGTTGCCGAATCGCTTACTGATGTGTTCCATTCTCATCAATTCGCTCAACTTTTTACCCTCTCTTCATCCACTCGTTAAAACATGAAAAACTCTCATGCGATTTACGTCCTGTCACAGGATATGATACGCGTGACGGAATTGCTTCACAGCTAAAGCCGTTCCCGCAATTCCTCCAACGAAAAATCTCGGATTTCTCACACATCTGCGCTCCGCTTGATGTGCAATCCTCTGCTGAGCAAAGGTCCACCGGACCTTTGCTCAGCATACTTAGGCAGATTTTTGTTGGTTCGCCATAGTCTTGAAAATGTTCGCATGTAAGCCCTTACAGGCTTCCTGCGCCCATTTTCAGACCATGGACTCACGCGTATCATAAAAAAAACCACCGCACATCTGATCTTAAAGCCTTTCAGGGAATGTACGATTCCTTTCGAATATCTGTTCAGTAAATACCGTGGTTTGTAAATCTTAACTTGTACTATGTTACATGCTCATGGAATTGTCAAAAGAAACAATCCCCATGATATAAAATATCCTTTTACAATTATATAGAAGAAAGAGGGGAAAAGCAATTCGTTTTTTTGACAAAAATTATGAGAAAACAGATAACATTTTGTTTAATCTATATGACCTTATATAAAAATTTACATCCTATCTATCATTTGTATAATTTGTTTGACAGTCGGACCACGGTCTTTTAATATTTATATGAGACAAAATTTAACCATGCAGCCCTCGGCTGCACCATAGGGAATCATACGTGCCATAATCTGAAAATGTCTGCATGTAAGCCTCGGAAGGTTTATTGCGCTCATTGGCAGGTCATGGATTCATGCGTATCATAAAGGTTTATAAGATGAAATATGTAGGAAAGAGCAGAGGCCGTCTGGAAGGAATGGAGAAAGCGACCGGGAGAGCCCGCTATGCAGCGGATTACGGGGAAGAGGGTATGTTGCATGTAAAGCTGCTGCGTTCCACTTATGCCCATGCTGCTATCCGGGCCATCGATCTGCCTGATCTGCCGTCAGGCTCTTATATCTATACCTGGAAGGATCTGGTTATCAATAATGTGCAGGACATCCTGGAGGATCAGCCACTCCTGGCAGAGGATAAGGTACGTTTTCTGGGAGAACCGATCGCCATCGTCGCGGCGCCGTCTCTTCAGGAGGCAGAAGAACTGACCCGGAAGGTGAAGGTCAGCTATGATCCCCTGCCGGTCGTGACAGATAGCAGGATGGCCATGGAAGAAGGCTGTGTCAGAATACATAAAAACACTAAGAATAATGTGATGAATTTCGAGCATGAGAAGGGAGATATCCGCAAGGGCTTTGCCCAGGCAGACCTGGTCCTGGAGGATCATTTTACCATGCCCGTACAGGATCATGGATATATGGAGCCGGAGGCCAGCTACGCCCGGATCGATGAGGAAGGCAGACTGGTCATGTATGTATCGACACAGAATGTTTTTCATGATCAGAGGATGGCCTGTGATATCACAGGAAGAGAGCCTTCCCAGGTCCATGTGATCGCTGCCACGATTGGCGGCGGCTTCGGCGGCAAGGATGGGAATACGGCTCAGCTCTACACTGCTCTGGTGACCCATAAGACCGGCCTGCCATCCAAGCTGGTATGGAGCAGGGAGGAATCCCTGCAGTGCTCCTATAAGAGGCATGCGGCGGATCTTAAGGTACGTATGGGTTTCCGCAAGGATGGACAGATCGTCGCTTTTGAGGGTATCGGTCTTCTGGATACAGGCGCTTACGGTGGTCTGGGTCCGGCCGTTTTAAGTGCCTTGATGGAACATTTTGCCGGACCATATTCGATCGAGCATGTGAGAGTGGAGGGTCATCTCTGCTATACCAATAAGCCGGTCGCCCATGCCATGCGAGGCTTTGGAGCTCCCCAGGCCTGCTTCGGCACGGAGATGCTGATCTCCCGGGCAGCGAGACTCCTGGGGCTGGAGCAGATTGCCATCCGTAAGAAGAATGCCCTGAAGCAGGGGCTGACTGCCGGTCTGGGAAATGAAATGTTATACCCAATCGATTATATCGGTGCCCTGGAGCTGATCGAAGCATCGGACTTCTGGAAAGAGAGAGAGAAGAATCAGGATCCTTATATCGCCTATGGCATCGCCGGGGGCCACCAGAGCTCCGGTATGGGGAAGAATATCCCCGATGACGCTGCGGTGCGCATCGAAAAGAAGGGGAATCAATATAAAATATATGTAGGTCTGGTGGACCTGGGACAGGGCAATAGAACCTCTCTCATGGCCATCGCCTGCGATGCCCTTCATGTCAGGGTAGATCAGGTAGAGATTATCATGGCAGATACCGGGACAACACTGGACTGTGGGTCCGTGGCAGGCTCCCGTTCCACCTTTATCGCCGGTAATGCCATCCTGGATGCGGTATCCTGTTTGCAGAAGAAGATAGAGGAGGGAGACGGAGAGGAGATCAGTGTGATCGGACATGCTTCCTTCCCCCAGGGCAGAGAGACCTTCTCCCTGTCGGGATTCCCCCATGCTTTATTCTCCTTTGTGGCTCAGGCAGTAAAGCTGCGGATCGATCCCTCCACCGGACAGATCACCCTTCTGGATATCCTGGCGGCCACGGAATCGGGAACCATTATCAACCCCCTCGGCATGGAGGGACAGATTCAGGGGGGTATCGGTATGTCCGTCGGATATGCTCTGAGTGAGTCCTGTATCTTTGAGCAAGGAAGATTAAAAAATACCGGATTTCAATCCTATCTTATGCCGACAGCCATGGATGTGCCCCACATAAACAGCGTCTATGTCGATCTGTATGAAAAAGTGGGTCCCATGGGTGCCAAAGGATGCGCGGAGGTATCTACAGTTCCTATGCCGGCAGCCATCGGCTCCGCCATAGAGTCTGTCACGGGAAAGCCCATCCGGTCCATGCCATTTGATCCGGAAACCATATTGGATGATCTGAATGCATAGGGGGTTAGCTATGTCAAAAGTATATGTCGCAGAGAGTATAGAAGATGCCTGTCAGCTGCTGAGGACACCAGGTCGGGTCCTCTGTGCCGGAGCGACCAATCTTTATGTGGATCGATATCTTGGAAAACAGAATGCCTGCGATATCATCAGTATCCATAAACTGAAGGAATTGAGACAGATTACACAAGGGTTGGATGGCTGGCACATCGGCGCACTCTGTACATTTGATCAGTTGGAACAATATTTTAAAGAAAAAAAAGTGATGAGTGCCCTGTCTGTGGCCTGCTCCCTGGTGGGCGGTCCTCAGGTAAGAAATCGGGGAACCATCGGAGGGAATATCGTGTCGGCCTCCCCATCGGCGGATTCTGTTCCGGTCCTTATGGCCTGGGATGCTTCTGTTGTATTACGTTCCCTTTTCGGAGAACGCAGGATGGCTATCAAGGACTTTATGACCGGGGTAAAGCAGACAGCCATCCATGACGATGAAATCTTAACAGAGGTGATCATCCCGAATCATGCCGGACAGACAAGATTTCGGAAAGTAGGCAAGAGAAATGCACTGGCTATCTCCATCTGTAATGTGGCAATCTACGCGAGCGTATCGCCAATCTGTAAGAATCGCCTGGAGGAGATCGCCATTGCTATCGGTTCCTGTGCGCCGACCTGCGTGCGGGCAGTACATGTGGAAGCACTGCTCATGGGATCTGTGAAGCCGGATAGCCAAAGCGATTGGCAGAGATTCAAAAAGGTGATTGGGAAGGCACTGGAAGAGGATATTTCACCAATCGACGATGTCCGTGCTACAGCGTCTTACCGAAAGAAGGTGGCTCGGAATCTGATCTGTGATCTCCTGCAGGAAGTCTGGGAAGTCTGGGAGTATCATCCGCGAAGGAAATCAGGGAGGTGACAAAATGAAAAAAATAATCTTGCATTGTGTGATCAATGGGAAGGATATGTCGATTTCTATCGAGCCGGATGCCACCCTGGTCCATGTCTTGCGGGAAGAACTGCATATGACGGGAACCAAGATCGGCTGTGGCAGCGGGGATTGTGGTGCCTGTACGGTATTGGTAGATGGAATCAGTGTGAATTCCTGTATCTTTCCGGCCATTCAGGCAGAGGGCTGTCACATCCTCACCATCGAGGGAGTGGAAGCAGACCCCAGACTGGCTCGTGTGCAGAAGGCCTTCGTTGATTACGGTGCAGTGCAGTGCGGCTTCTGCTCTCCGGGCATGATCCTGTCCGTCATCCGACTTCTCAGCAGGAATCCTCATCCTACGGATGAGGAGATTCGTCGCGGAATCTCCGGTAATCTCTGTCGATGTACCGGATACCAGGCCATCGTGAATGCGGTGAGATCCTTAACGGATCCCTCGCCGGATATGTCGATACGTAAGACAAGGATAGAAGATCTGCCCATAGTCCTGGATATCTATTCTTACGCCAGAAATTTCATGGCGGAGCGTGGGAATCCCAAGCAATGGGGAGCGACTAACTGGCCGCCGGCAGAACTGATACGGGAGGATATCCGCTGTGGCAAGAGCTATGTCTGTCTGAATGACAGTGATCAGGTGATCGGTGTATTTTATTATGAGTACGGAGAGGAGATCGAACCGACCTATCGTAAGATTGAAGAGGGTGACTGGGGAGATTCCGGTCCCTATGGTGTGGTTCATCGTATGGCAGGCAATGGCTCTCAGAAAGGAATCGGACGCTTCTGTATCCAGTGGGCTTACCAACAATGCGGACATCTGAGGGTAGATACCCATCCGGATAATACTGTCATGCAGTCCCTGCTGGATAAAGAAGGATTTCAGAAAAGAGGGATCATCCATGTGGTAGAAGATAATGATCCACGCTATGCTTATGAGAAATTATGAAAATGAATTCCAATATTGGAATAGGTGTATATCATATACTTTAGACAGGGGCTGTCGCAATAAAAACAGCCCTCCCCTAACGGCAGCGTTCCATGTCACATGGAATCCTGCCGTTGTTTTTTATGCAGGATCTCTTCGTCCTGCGCTCCCGATGTGTTGCGCTTTGCTACTCGGTTCGGGCGCTTATGGTCACGCCATTCGCGCAAAACTCGCCTCGCGGGATATGGTGTATTGCAGACAGACTCCCTGTGTACACTCGGCTCAGACAAGCGCTCGGTGGCGGGGCTAGCCCAAACCTCGCTACGCAAAGCCATGCAAATCATCTGTCGCGCAGTCCATTTGAGCTCCTGCTTTTCCATTATGTTACGGGGATCCCATGTATCCACGGAACCTGCTGCCGTTTTCGCCACGCCCGGTGCCGAGGGCTGTTTTCCCGCAGTCTTCTGCTCCTCCATTTCCATAGTGAATGTCTTCTTCAAAAAAAAGAGCCAGACTTTAAAAAAATCTGACTCTGGTGTAAAATTAATGTATGACCAATCACATTAAATTACAGAAAGATTATACCCTATCTTCTTCGAACTATCAATTAAAACTTCCTCTCGAAATGGAAACAATGATCCCTTCAGATGATCCGGTACGCCTGCTGAGTGCATTTGTGGAAGGAATGGAGCTCTCAGAACTTTATGCTACCTATGGGAAAGTAAAGAAATCCAAGGCGGATCCGCGGCAGCTGTTTAAGATCGTGGTCTATGCTTATATGAACCGTATTTATTCCAGCAGAAATATCGAGACCTCCTGTCACAGGGATATCAACTTTATGTATCTCCTGGAAGGAAAACCGGCACCGGACCATGCCACGATCGCACGCTTCCAATCCCTTCATTTTTCAAGATGTTCCAAAAAAACACTAACCGAACTGACTTCTCTTCTCTATGAGCTTGGGGAGATCTCCGGCAAAACGATCTTTATCGATGGCACCAAGATTGAGTCTGTAGCCAACAAATATACCTTTGTATGGAAAAAAGCCGTCACGAAGAATCAGGCGAAGCTTGGTCTTAAAGTAGCTGATCTTGTGGCAGACTGTGAAGAAAAGTACGGACTCCGGATCGTTTATCACGATAAGATATCCCTTCATACACTCAAAAGGATGAGAAAAAAGCTTTACCGGCTGAAAAAAGTGGAAGGGATCGAATTCGTCCATGGGAGCGGAAAGAAGAAAGCAGATCTCCAGAAATCGATCGAAACATTAGAAACATACATCCACCGGATCAAAGGTTATATTAAAAACCTGCATGTCTGCGGAGACAGGAACAGTTATTCAAAAACAGATCCCGATGCCACTTTTATGAGAATGAAGGAAGATGCCATGCAGAATGGCCAGCTGAAACCTGCTTATAATCTTCAGCATGGAGTGGATGCGGAGTATGTTACATGGCTTGATATCAGCTGCAGACCGACAGATACAAGGACTCTGATCCCATTTTTAAAAGATATGGACAGTTATCTGCCATTCCGGTATACAGAGATCGTGGCAGATGCAGGATATGAAAGTGAGGAGAATTACCTTTTTGTGGAAGAGAACGGCCAGACAGCATATATCAAACCACAGAATTACGAGATATCCAAAACAAGGAGCTATAAGAAAGATATCGGACGGTCAGAAAACATGGATTATGATGAAGAAAAAGACCAGTACCGGTGTAAAAACGGAAAACTCCTTTCCGTAAAAAAAGAAAAAAAAGAGAAGACAGCAACAGGATACCAGCGTATTACCACGGTATATGAATGCGAAGACTGTTCGGAATGCCCGTATAAAAAAGGATGTATCAGGGGAAACCACTGCAGGACACCGTTGGAAGAACGGACCAAGTCTCTGTATGTATCAAAAAAGATGAAGCAGAAGCGGGAAGAATGCATGGAAAGGATCACAAGCGAATACGGAACACAGCTGCGTATGAACCGGAGTATCCAGGCGGAGGGATCCTTTGCGAATATAAAAGCAGATATGGAATTCCGAAGATATCTGTATCGGGGAAGAGAGAATATCCTCGCACAGAGTGTGCTGCTGGCGATCGGACATAACATCAGCAAGCTGCATCATAAGATACAAACAGGACGGACGGGAACCCATCTGTTCGCTCTGAAGAGTGCATAAATTTAGACCAGTCAAAACAGTGATTCTAACATGGCCCTTTGTAAAGACAAAGGGTCTGGTTCAAAGCGCCCTTTTTCCCAACAAGAGATCGGATCTATAGTGTAAATCAGAACACTGGTTGGGAAAATGGGCGCAAAAGAGGGCGTCTGCAGGTACTGCGATTAGCAGTTTCTGCGACGCCTTTGTTTTTACCTGCAGTAATCTTATATACTTATTTCAGTCCTGATTTCTGTTTGACTGTGCCACTGTTTTAGATGGTCATATATACTACGGGAGAAAAATTCCATTTTGTTATAATAAAATACAATCCATATATAAGGGCATCCTGCTATAGCCCTGTAATATATGAGAACAAGGAGGAAAAAAATATGGCATTAATGGAATGTCCGCATTGTGGGAAAAGTATCAGTGATAAGGCGATTACTTGTCCCGGATGTGGTGAGGTTTTAAGACCGGAGTCTCTCGAAGAAAGAAAGCTGAAGGTTTGTGAAGAATGTGGTACGGAATTGGAGGAAGGTGCAGAAAGCTGCCCTAATTGCGGTTGTCCGGTTCCCACAAAGGAAGCAGAAGAAAAAATTCAAAAAGTAGAGGTAAGTAAAGTTGCCCTAAATGAAAAACAAAAGAAGATGATGATTGGAGGAATCGCTGCAATCGTCGGAATCATTATTCTTATTTTTGCGGGCACTATGTTAAAGAAACAGATGGATAAAAAAGCGGCAGAGGATGCGGCAAAGACCTATTCAGAGACTTTATCCTCTGTATCTTCCGAGATGTTAGCAGGTGCGATTCAGGCGGAAGAATGTGGTGGTTTGATCCATGATGTCTGGTAAATACGATCTATGATAAATATGATTCCGAGACCAGCAAATATACTTCCGGGCACAGTGATTTTAATGATTCTATCGCTGAATTATTTGCTGATGATGATTTCAAGAGTAAGCTGGAATCTCTGGAGAGCAATCAGGAGTTAGTAAATCGATTTATGAAATCCCTCAATAATCCTCCGGAGCAGTATGAAGATGCTTATGATGCTGTGAAGGAACTATATGATTCTTATACAGCTATGGTAAATTGTGCTACAAGCCCTTCCGGTAATCTAAATAGTTATACATCAACATTTAATGACGCGGATACAGCATTTTCTAATAATTATGAAGCGGTGAAAATGTATATAGAATAGGCAAACAGTTTCATCAGATAAAAAAGGAGGACAAATCATGTATTTTATTTTTGTACTGGCCATAGCAGCAGGTTTGGGATTAATCCCTGCGAATATAGCAAAAAATAAGGGTTATAGTTTCGGTTTATGGTGGTTTTACGGATGGATGCTCTTTATCGTTGCCATTATCCATGTTCAGTTTATTCCGGACAAAAATGCGCCGCAAAATAAAGAGAACATCTCCTCTATTCCATCTGCATCGTCAAATATTCAGAGCGCAGCAGATGAAATAAAAAAATATAAAGAACTGCTTGACCAGGGAGTTTTGACGGAAGAAGAATTTAATATGAAAAAAGAACAGTTATTGAAATCTAACTAAATTTAAACAAAGGGTCTGTGAAAATTCACAGACCTATTTTTATTATCCATGATGCAAAATACTTATGTCATCTGTCATGAGATCCTTTGGATTTCCTTTCATACACCCTCCATGAGATAGTTGCTGATTTCCAGAAATCACGATATAATAAAGTAAATTGCTATATGGCAGCTTTTTGCTTATCAGATTTATAACAGTAAGATATGATGAAGGGCTTTAAGGGAGGACGATCGTTTATGAAGCATGTTTTATTTGTAGCATCGGAGAGTGCACCTTTTATAAAAACGGGTGGTCTGGGTTCTGTGGCCGGATCCCTGCCCAAGGAACTGAATCAACTGCATACCAGGGTCAGTCTGGTCATCCCAGCCTATGAGTGCATCGCTTCCGACTATCAGGAGAAGATGGAGTATCTGATGACCTATCCGGTCCGTCTGGGCTGGAGAGAGTCCTATGTCGATCTGATGACCTGTCAGGTAGACGGCGTCACCTGTTATTTTATAAAAAATGATTTCTACTATTCGGGAAGTCAGCCTTACAGTGAGATCTGGCTGGATGTGGAGAAGTTCGCCTTCTTCTCCAAGGCAGTGCTGGAGATGTTAGCCTATCTGGAGCTTCCGGTGGATATCATACATTGTCAGGACTGGCAGACCGGTCTGCTGCCGGTATTCCTTCGTACCATGTATGATCATGATCCATATTATCACAAGATCAAGACCATTATGACCATTCATAATCTTAAGTTCCAGGGTATCACCGATATCAATCGTATGAAGGATATCACCGGACTGCCGGACGAGCTATTTACCTACGATAAACTGGAGAGCTATGGCAATGCCAATATGCTTAAGGGTGGCATTGCCTATGCCGATGTGGTTACTACAGTCAGTCAGAGCTATGCCCAGGAGATCAAGACGCCGGAATATGGTGAGGGACTCTTCCAGCAGTTAGCCTACTGTGATGATCATCTCTACGGTATCGTCAATGGTATCGACTGGAAGGCCTACGATCCGGAACAGGATCCTTATGTAGCCTGTCCTTATAATAAAGAGAATTTCCGCCAACTTCGTCATAAGAATAAGTCTGCCCTGCAGGAGCTCTGTGGATGTAAGAAGGATGAGAAGGCATTTACCATGGGTATCGTATCCAGACTGACGGAACAGAAGGGCTATGATCTCCTGGATGGCAGCCTGGATGAGTTCCTGGATGCCGGAGCGCAGCTCTACGTTCTGGGTTCCGGGGAGGCCTGGGTTGAGGAGATCTTCCACAGTTACCAAAGCCGATATCCGGAGCAGGTGTATGTGGATGGAGATTACCGGGATGAGGTGGCCAAGGCCATCTATGCCGGCTGTGATCTGACTCTCATGCCATCGCGCTTTGAACCATGCGGTCTCAATCAGCTGATGGCTCTGCGTTATGGCTGTCTGCCTTTGGTCAGAGCGACAGGCGGATTAAAGGATACCGTAGAGGACGATGGGGAATTGAGTGGAGAGGGAGACGGCTTCGTCTTTACTGCATATGATAAGAAGGCCTTCCGGGCCTGTCTGGACCGGGCTCGTATCCTCTATGAAGAGTATCCGGATCTGTGGTGCCAGCGTATCCGCAAGGGGATGGAGCAGGATTTCTCCTGGAGGAATTCGGCCCTGGCTTATGAGAGATTATATGAGAGTCTGTGATGTATAGTCTGTAATGTCTGCTTTCACAGTGTTTGTAAGAGGATATTCTGTAATAGAACAGTCTGTAGGAGATTTTATATAAAAGAATAGAGAAAGAGTGGATAGCTCTCTGTCCTGGGACGGAGGGAAATCCACTCTTTTTCAATTATTACACCTGATTCACGGTCTGAAAACAGACACAAAATTCTCTTACCTGTATCCTCCGGAAAATTGCTTTGTTTTTTCCAACATCAGGATAATTCCTGAATGGATGAGATATCCGGTTCGATACTCATGGAATAATTGGTATGATAGATGACAAAACCAGGCTTGGCCTGCGGTGGCTTCTTCAGGTTGCGACGCTCAGTATAATCAATCTCCACCTTAGGGGCATCCTTGCCCTTGGAATAGTAGGCAGCCAGTCTGGCAGCCTCCTCGTAGGTCCGATCCGGCAGCTGGTCTGCGGTCTCCAGCTTTACGATCACGTGGGAGCCGGCCATCTTCTTGGCATGGAACCACATATCCTTGCCATTGGCAAAGCGGAAGGTAAGCTCATCATTCTGGAAATTATTCTTCCCCACATACATATGGAAGCCATCCGAAGAGATATAATGGAAGGGCTTGCTCTTCACCTTCTGCTGTTTCTTTTTATTTCCTGTAAAATGTCTCTTGATATAGCCGTATTCCGTCAGCTCTTCCTTGATCATGGCCAGATCCGATTCCTCTCTGGCGATCTCCAGAGAATTACTGATGGACTCCAGATGCTCCAGCTCCTGATGGGTCTCCTCCACCAGAGTATCCAGGGCCTGGTAGGTACGTTTTAATTTATTATAACGATCAAAATATTTCTTAGCATTTTCCATAGCGGTAAGCTGAGGATCCAGAGGAATGGTGATCTCCTGACCGTCATAATAATTGAGACAGCGTAACTCTTTCTGGCCTGGCTGGGCACTGTAGCCATAGGTGTGAAGAAGCTCACCGTAGACCTTGTATTTGTCCCTCTTTTCCGTGTCCTTCAGCTGGCGGCACTGCAGATCATACTTCTTGGCAGTACGTTCTGTGGCATTGGATACCACCTTACGTAAGTCCGTAGATTTCTGACGGATGCGTGTGATGACTTCCTTCTCGGCATAATAATGCTCCAGGACTTCGGAGATGGAGTCATAGAGAACGGACTCCCGATCCTGATATCCCAGAAGAGGAAAGGAGGAGAATTCCAGTGGCTCCTGGCCCTGATAGATGATCTGTGGCCGGAAGCTTCCGTCAGTCAGCCAGGTCTTCAGGCGGACCAGCTCTCCATAGAGAGCGAGGGTCTGATCCTGGGAGAGAGAGGAAGCAGCATCTCCTCCATCGATGCCGGCACGGTAGCATAATTCACCGGCCATCAGAGGACTGATACCGGACAGACTGCCATAGATGGCTTTCTGGATCGTGGATGGTCTGGCCAGCAGGCTGGACTCAAACCAGGCAGGATCGATGTCATAGATGGCAATCTTACCCTGCTGGGGGGGATAGACATAGTCCCTGCCGGGCAGGACCTCCCGGACGGAGCTTACCTGGTGGGAAATGTGTTTGATACTGTCGATGATCATATTCTTATCATCAAGAAAGATGATATTACTGTGTTTGCCCATGATCTCGATGATCAGCTTCTTGCGGCAGAGGTCACCCATCTCATTGAGATGCTCGATCCATATCTCCACGATACGTTCCAGGCCGGGCTGGGTGATATCGACGATACGACCATTACTGATATGCTTGCGTAACAGCATACAGAAATTGGGTGCGGTCATAGGATTGGCCTTATTCTCTGAGGTGAAATATACCAGTGGCAGACTGGCAGAGGCAGAGAGCAGCAGACGGTGCGTATCCTTCTGGTTCTTTATAATAAGAAGAAGCTCATCGGTCTCCGGCTGGTAGATCTTATAGATGCGTCCTCCGATCAGCAGACGCTTCATATCATATATAATATTTGCAATGACGGTTCCGTCAAAAGCCATGAAGATTCCTCCTTTATCTAGTAAGTAGACCCCATTCTAACACAATCTGAAGCATCCGTCAAAAACAGTAACAAATCCGTAAGAAAGGGTTGAGTTGACGGATAGTTTATCCTATGTTAAACTGAATTATTCCTGATGATTCCGCAGAGAGCAGGCGGTAGCTGCCGGACTCCCGGATGACAGAGATTCAGATAAAAAGGTTCAGAAAAGCATATTCGGATAAGAAGGCCGGCCGGATTCTCTGACGATTCCGAGAGATCCGGGCAGATCCGAAGAGATAAAGGAGGATTATTATGGGTACAGTAGAAGATGGTATCATTCATGAGGCAGAGAAGAAGAAGACCGTGATCTGGTCTGACAGAAAGCATCATCTGTGGTTTCCAATCAGTTTTACCAGATATTCTGTTGAGGGTGGCAGACTTTATATTAACAGTGGAATCTTTGCATCGAGAGAGGATGAGTGTCTGCTCTATCGTATCCTGGATATCTCCATGACCAGAACACTCCTGCAGCGCCTCTTTGGTACCGGAACCATAGAGCTGAATACCAAGGATCGTTCCACACCGGTGATCCGTCTGGAGAATATCTCTCGTCCTCAGGAGGTGAAGCGCATGCTGAGCCGTATGATCGAGGAGGATCGCCGAAGCAAGGGAGTGGAAGGCAAGGATATGTACGGAGCTTCCGGTCATTATGATCATGCAGAGGGCATCGATCCGGATCATGATCCTTTTATGGATGGACCGGATTTCTGATCGGTCGGGATCGGATAAATCTTACGGTATCAGCAGATGATATTACCTATACTGAGATCAGATCAGAATATGATATGGCTGTCGATTTATCGATGGCCATATTAATTGTCTGAGAGTCTGAGAGTATTTGTTCCGGGCATTCCGGGCATATACCAGCCAGTACGAGTGAGGGTTCCCTGAGCTCGAATTTGTTCCGGTCATATCTCTGGCATAAGGTAAGACCTGTCTTATCGTGTGGTGCGGCAGGTCGAGGGGATGTTTTTTCAGAGATACATGATTTTATGTTGACATTTGCAGAGATTATGAGTATAATTGTCATTGCACTATCACGTTAGCACTTTAGCATGGTAGAGCGATAAAATATTCAGTCAATCACGCAGAAATCTTCCGGCTTAGCCTGAAGAAGGCATGCGGTGGATTTCTCACGGAGGTTCTTAAGATGAAAGAAAAGTTACTTCATACACCGGAAGGTGTCAGAGATATTTATAATGGAGAGTGCAAGAAGAAGCATGCAGTGGAAGAGGAACTGAAGCATGTCATCTCACTTTATGGCTATCAGGATATCGAGACGCCGGCCTTTGAATTTTTTGATATATTTAACAGTGATACGGGTACGGTAAGTTCCAGAGAGATGTATAAGTTTTTTGACCGGAATAATAATACACTGGTGCTGCGTCCTGATATGACCCCATCCATCGCCAGAAGTGTGGCCAAGTATTATTTTGACTGTGAGTTTCCTCTGCGTTTAAGCTATAAGGGGAATACTTACCTGAATAATCTCAGCTATCATGGCAAGCTGTCCGAGAAGACAGAGCTGGGTGCCGAGCTGATCAATGATGATTCGCCACAGGCAGATGCCGAGTCCATCATCATGATGATCGATTGCTTCCTGGCAGCAGGTCTGCGGGATTTCCAGGTGGAGATCGGTCAGGCAGAGTTTTATAAGGGTGTGATGGAAGCTATCGATGTGGATGCGGAGGCCAAGTCACAGATCTACGATTATATCGAGAATAAGAATTCTCTGGGGATGGAGATGCTCCTGGAGGATCTGGAGATGAAGGATTGCTATCGCAATATCCTCTTGGAATATAATGAATTATATGGTGACGTGTCCATGCTGGCCAGAGCCAAGGAGCTGACGACCAATCCCAGATGTCTGGGTGCCATCGTCCGTCTGGAGCAGGTATATGATGTGATCTGTCAGTATGGATATGAGAAATATATCAGCTTTGATCTGGGTATGGTCAATCATTATGACTACTATACCGGAATCATCTTCCGTGGATATACCTACGGTACCGGAGATGCCATCGGCAAAGGAGGCCGCTATGATAACCTGCTCATGCAGTTTGGTAAGAATGCACCGGCCTGCGGATTTACAATCCTGGTGGATGATCTGATGTCGGCTCTCAGCCGCCAGCATATTGATGTCTCTGTCCGCTCCTATGATTATGCCCTCCTGGTTTCCCATATGAGAGAGAATGAAGATGCCATCTCCCTTCTTACAGATTTTCGTAAGGGAGGCCAGAAGACAGAGTGGATGACCATTCGCGGAGGCAAGTCCATCGAGGACTATATTCGCTTTGCCCTGACACAGGGGGCTCAGATCATTTATTATCTGAAGAATGCGACCCTCTTCATCTATGATGGTAAGGGACAGCTTATGAAGACGGAGTCACTGGAGGAGTTCAGGAGGGAGAATTAATATGAGATATTTAACATTTGCCTTGGCCAAGGGGCGTCTGGCGAAGACAACCATGGCCATGTTTGAGGAGCTTGGCATCACTTGTGAAGCCATGAAGGATAAGGATACGCGTAAACTGATCTTTGTAAATGAAGAATTAAAGCTGAAGTTCTTCCTGTCTAAGGCTTCCGATGTACCGACCTATGTGGAGTACGGTGCAGCGGATATCGGTGTCGTCGGAGAGGATACCATCCTGGAGGAAGGAAGAAATCTTCACGAGATGATGGATCTGGGCTTCGGCAAGTGCCGTATGTGTGTCTGCGGTCCGGCTTCGGCCAGAGAGAAGCTTCAGCATGGAGAGCTGATTCGTGTGGCCAGTAAATATCCTAACATCGCCAAGGACTATTTCTATAATAAGAAGTTCCAGACCGTGGAGATCATCAAGCTGAACGGTTCTGTGGAGCTGGCACCGATCGTCGGTTTATCCGAGGTAATCGTGGATATCGTGGAGACGGGTTCTACCTTAAGAGCAAATGGACTGGAGGTCCTGGAGGAGGTTTGTGACCTGTCCGCCCGTGTGGTAGTGAATCCGGTGAGTCTTAAGATGGAGCAGGAAAGGATTCGTAAGCTCTTGCAGGATCTGCGACGTCTGAAGAATGAAAAAGAAGGAATCTGAACAGATAGTCAGGAACAGGGGCTGATGACTCCCTGCCCATAGTATATACAGAATATGGAGATTATGATGAAGAAGTTAAAGATCGATAAAGAGACAACCAGAAATATATTGAGTGATCTGCTGAAGAGGAGTCCCAATAATTATGACCAGTATGCGGATAAGGTTCAGCTGATCCTGGATGATGTGAAGTCCAGAGGAGATGAGGCTTTATTTGATTACACCGCTCGCTTTGACGGATGTCAGCTCACCGCAGAGAACATCCTCGTCACAGAGGAGGAGATCCGGGCTGCCTATGATAAGGTGGATGCAGAGCTGGTGGAGACCATCCGTAAGGCCCTTGTTAACATCCGTGATTACCATGAGAAGCAGAGACAGTTCTCCTGGTTCGATTCCCAGCCCAACGGAACGATCCTGGGTCAGAAGGTGACCGCACTGGCTTCCGTCGGTGTCTATGTTCCGGGTGGCAAAGCAGCTTATCCCTCCTCCGTTCTTATGAATATCGTTCCGGCACAGGTGGCCGGAGTGAAGAAGATCGTCATGGTCACACCACCGGATCGATACGGAGAGGTGACGCCGGCAACTCTGGTAGCTGCCCATGAGGCAGGTGCGACCCATGTCTATAAGGTTGGTGGTGCGCAGGCCATCGCAGCACTGGCTTACGGTACCGAATCCATCGAGAAGGTGGATAAGATCGTGGGACCTGGTAATATCTATGTGGCCCTGGCTAAGAAAGCAGTTTACGGTCACGTGAGTATCGATTCCATTGCCGGACCGAGTGAGATCCTTGTCCTGGCAGATGAGACGGCCAATCCGCATTTTGTGGCTGCGGACCTCTTATCTCAGGCAGAGCATGATGAGCTGGCCAGTGCGATCCTGGTAACCACCAGTCCGGAGCTGGCGGAGAAGGTCGAGGAGGAGATCGAAGGATATCTTAGCTTCCTCTCCCGGGCAGATATCATCCGTAAGTCCCTGGAGCAGTTCGGTTATATCCTGCTGGCAGAGGATCTGGAGCAGGCCATTGAGATTACCAATAATATCGCTTCCGAGCATCTGGAGATCGTGACCAGAAACCCATTTGAAGTGATGACTAAGATACAGAATGCCGGTGCCATCTTCCTGGGAGAGTACAGTTCAGAGCCGCTGGGAGATTATTTTGCCGGACCGAATCATGTCCTGCCTACCAATGGCACGGCCAAGTTCTTCTCCGCTTTATCTGTGGATGATTTTATCAAGAAGTCCAGTATCATCTATTACTCTAAGGAGGCTCTGGCCCCGATCCATAAGGATATCGAAGCATTTGCCAGAGCAGAGCGTCTGACAGCTCATGCCAATTCTATCGCCGTCCGTTTTGAAGAGGAAGAATCTTAAGGAGTGAACATGAAGAAAATAGACTTGATTGCTGCTATCACGAAGGAAAATGTGGATAGAGCTGCAGCATATTATGATAATTGCGGTGCGGATGCTCTCTACTATTACGATGAGAATTCTTTCCGGGAGGAAGGAGTTTTTGATCTGGAAACCATCAAAAGTATGTATCGCAATTCCTCTCTGCCTATCTATGTTCTGGCCAGAATCAGAAGCTTTGATGATATCAAGAAGCTCTTATATGCGGGTGCGAGTAAGGTGATCGTAGCCGGCAGGACCAGAGCTACCCTGAAGGCAGCCAGTGAGGCTTCCAAACGTTTTGGAGAGGATCGGATCTACCGCTACATGAAGGCCAGCGATATCGATGTCTCCATGGATCATGCCAGAAATGCCATCAATATCGGTTTTGGCGGGATTGCTCTGGATGGAGATTTTACCAAACCGAATTATGCGGCATTAGCCCATCGGATGAGAACCGTGATCGATATGCCGGTCCTGCTTCATTGTAATAGCATGGATTCGGAAGTTGTGTCCGGACTGCTTAAGCTATCGATCCCGGAGGGCATCCTCTTTACCAACAAAGAGCCTATGGATATGATGGATCTGAAGCAGGCGCTGAAGCGGGAGGGGCTTCCGGTGAAGACCTTTGTCTCCGCCATGGATTTTGACGATTTTAAGCTCAACAGTGATGGTATGATTCCGGTTATTACCCAGGATTATAAGACCGGACAGGTTCTGATGCTTGCCTACATGACCAGACAATCCTACGAGAAAACCATAGAGACCGGTAAGATGACCTATTACAGCCGCAGCCGTCAGGAGCTGTGGTGTAAGGGAGATACCTCCGGCCATTATCAGTATGTCAAGTCTCTGTCCATCGATTGTGATTATGATACGATACTTGCTAAGGTGGCTCAGATCGGTGCCGCCTGCCACACGGGCAATTACAGCTGTTTCTTCACGGATCTGGTGCGTAAGTCCTGCCTTGAGAAAAATGTGATGAATGTCTTTGAGGAGGTCTATCAGACCATCCTGGACCGTCGGGATCATCCGAAGGAAGGATCCTACACCAATTACCTCTTCGAGAAGGGGATTGATAAGATTCTGAAGAAGGTTGGCGAGGAGAATACAGAAGTGATCATCGCTGCCAAGAATCCGGAGAACGATGAATTAAAGTATGAGATCTGCGATCTCTTATATCACCTGATGGTTCTTATGGCGGAGAAGGATGTTACCTGGAAGGATATCGCAGAAGAACTTGCACAAAGACATTAAAATTAGGTTTACAGATATTCCTGGATTGTGATATAATTTATGCGTATGTTTTATGGGGATGCATCTTATGGTTGGGTGCATGAGATATGCTTGCAGCGGAATAATTCCCAAGGTCGTATCATATCCTGTGATGCGAGCCGGTTCCATGGATGATTTTCGTATGTCGGGCAGGACATAAAGGGGGATAATAAAATGGCAGCGATTTTAGGTGCATTTGTTAAGTATATTTTGTCTATGATCTTTTGTGTTGCAGTAGCCGCTTTAGGTATCTTTGCCGGTAAGAAGCTCCATGATAAGGATCTTGCCAAGGCTGCAGAAGAGAAAGAGGCATAATTATCACATCAGGATTCAAAGTGATTTGATCACAGAATTATATGAACATGGATCATTCAGTGGGTGCTGAGGAAGCAGATTGTTTCTTCAGCACTCTTTGTGGATAAAAACAGGAGGAAGATGTTTTGAAAAAATATGGAGTGAATGAACTTCGAAAAATGTATCTTGAGTTTTTCGAAAGTAAAGACCATCTTGCAATGAAGAGCTTCTCATTGGTGCCGCATAATGATAAGAGTTTATTACTGATCAATGCCGGTATGGCACCACTGAAGCCTTATTTTACCGGTCAGGAGATTCCGCCTCGTAAGAGAGTGACAACCTGCCAGAAGTGTATCCGTACGGGAGATATCGAAAATGTCGGTAAGACAGCCAGACACGGTACCTTTTTTGAGATGCTGGGTAACTTCTCCTTCGGTGATTATTTCAAGAAGGAAGCTATCGCATGGTCCTGGGAGTTCCTTACAGAGGTGGTAGGTCTGGACGCAGATCGTCTCTATCCATCGGTATATCTGGAGGACGATGAGGCCTTTGGCATCTGGAGAGACGATATCGGTATCGCACCGGAGCGTATCTTTAAGTTTGGTAAGGAAGATAACTTCTGGGAGCATGGCGCAGGTCCTTGCGGTCCATGTTCTGAGATCTATTATGATCGTGGTGAGAAATACGGCTGTGGTAAGCCGGGCTGTACGGTAGGCTGTGATTGCGACCGTTATATGGAAGTATGGAATAACGTATTTACTCAGTTTGATAATGACGGACATAATAATTATACTCTCCTTGAGAATAAAAATATCGATACCGGTATGGGATTAGAGCGTCTTGCTGTTGTAGTACAAGATGTGGATTCGATCTTTGATGTCGATACCATCTGTGCACTTCGTGAGAGAGTGGGAGAGCTTGCACATAAGACCTACAAAGAGAATGAGCAGGATGATGTATCCATCCGTCTGATCACAGACCATATCCGTTCTGCTACCTTTATGATCTCCGATGGTATCATGCCGAGTAATGAAGGCCGTGGCTATGTCCTTCGTCGTATTATCCGTCGTGCGGCTCGTCACGGACGTAAGATCGGCATCGATGGCATGTTTATGGCAGAGTTATCCAAGACAGTCATCGAGGGTTCCAGAGATGGATATCCGGAGCTGGAAGAGAAGAAAGAGTTTATCTTTAATGTCCTCACACAGGAAGAGAACAAGTTCAATAAAACCATCGATCAGGGTCTGAATATCCTTGCCAGCCTGGAAGAAGGCTTAAAGGCTGAGGGTAAGTCAGAGCTGTCCGGCGATGAAGCATTTAAATTATACGATACCTATGGATTCCCACTGGATCTGACCAAGGAGATCCTGGAGGAGAAGGGTTACACTGTGGATGAGGAAGGATTTAACGCTTCCATGCAGAAGCAGCGTGAGACAGCTCGTGCCGCTCGTAAGGTAACCAACTACATGGGTGCAGATGCAACAGTATATGATGAGATTGATGCAGCGATTACTTCTGAGTTTGACGGATATGATAAGCTTACACTGGATTCTGCTGTAACGGTACTGACCTCTACTTCCGAGCTGACCGAGGCACTGACCGATGGGGAAGTTGGTACGATCATCGTGGATCGCACTCCTTTCTATGCTACCAGTGGTGGTCAGCATGCAGACAGCGGTCTGATCAGCTGCAAGGATGGCGAGTTTATCGTGGAAGACGTGATCAAGCTGAAAGGCGGTAAGATCGGTCATGTTGGTAAGGTCAGCAAGGGTATGATCAAGAAGGGTGATATCGTCACACTGTCTGTCAATGCTGCACAGCGTAAGGCAACTGAGAAGAACCATAGTGCGACTCACCTTCTGCAGAAGGCTCTTCGTACCGTACTCGGCAGCCATGTAGAGCAGGCCGGTTCTTACAATGATAAAGATCGTCTTCGTTTTGACTTCTCCCATTTCCAGGCTATGACAGCAGAGGAACTGGCAGAGGTAGAGAAGCTGGTAAATGAATCAATCGCAGCAGCTTACGATGTAGATGTACAGGTAATGTCTATGGAGGAAGCCAAGAAGACAGGCGCCATGGCCCTCTTCGGTGAGAAGTACGGCGATGAGGTTCGCGTGGTAAATATGGGAGGATATTCCATCGAGTTCTGTGGTGGTACCCACGTGGCAAACACTGCAGATATCAAGGCATTTAAGCTGGTTTCTGAGACAGGTGTTGCAGCCGGTGTCAGACGTATCGAAGCGCTGACCGGAGATAATGTACTGTCTTATTATGCTGGTATTGAGAAGACTCTGACAGATGCTGCTAAGGTTGCCAAGTCTGAGCCGGCTAAGCTGGCAGATCGTATCCAGGCCCTCCTTGATGAAGTGAAGGCACTGCATGCAGAGAATGCCAAGCTGAAGGATCAGATTGCCAAGAGTGAAGTGGCAGATGTTATGAAGGATGTCGTAGAAGCCGGTGCTTATAAGATTCTTCCTGTAGCGGTAAAAGATGTTGACATGAATGCACTTCGTACACTTAGCGATGATCTTAAGGCTAAGATCGGCAGTGGTGTCGTTGTGATCGCTTCGGAGAATGCAGGTAAGGTAAATCTTATCGTAACTGCTACAGACGATGCAGTAAAAGCCGGTGCTCATGCCGGTAAGATCATTAAGGAAGCTGCAGCTCTGGTAGGTGGCGGCGGCGGCGGTCGTCCGAATATGGCTCAGGCCGGCGGCAAGAACCCTGCAGGCATCCAGGATGCTCTGGCTAAAGCGGTGGATCTGGCCAAAGGACAGCTTGCTTAAACAGATTAAAATATAATTATACAGAAAAAGGGAAAAGGGCTATCGCAGTTTTGCGATAGCCCTTTTTGAATGCGCCTGGGCGCCGTATTAAAATCTATGGTTTTAAGATAATTCTTCCTCGTATGGTCTGAAATCTGCCAGAAGATTATGTTCTCTCAAGCTTTCTTCTATCTCATCCAGGATCTCGGTGGAATCTGCTGAGACATGATGAAAATGATATCCTCCGGTCAGCTTGAAGAGAGGAGTGGAAGTTCCGTCTTCCAGCTTCTTCAGAAAGAGCTGAACGTCCCTGCGATTCTTGATATTCAGGGATGTTGTGATCAGACCGTAGATACGGTGATTCACCATGACATCCAGGATACAACCGCCGGAATCTACGATAAGATTCAGCTCCTCCTCGGTGCGGTCCTCTGTATGGAATACCTTAAAGAGACGCATACGATTCTCCGGCCTGTCCAGAAGGTAGCCTCTGGCAGTTGACAGAACCGGACATCCCTGGGAGCGAAGGAGAGCCATATCCTGAACGATAACCTGGCGACTGACTCCTGTCAGCTTGCCAAGCTTGCTTCCGGAAAGAGCTTTGTCGGAATCACTGAGTATCCGGACGATTTCTTTACGACGCTCCTCACCGCTTAAAGGCATATTTGCCATGGATAAAACCTCCTTCCGGGTTCTTTGCAATTCTTTGTCAGAATCGGTAAATTGGTCGATTCTCATCGATAAGTTATATATTTTCTCTGAATATTCTGTCTCCGGACGGATCTCTTCTTATCGATGCGTCCAGGTGCTGCGGGAAGCCAGTACCAGGATCGGGAAGATCTCGAGACGACCTGCCAGCATATCTGCGATCAGAACCAGCTTGGATAAGATACTGAAATCTCCGAAGTTACAGGTAGGACCTACAGCATCAAAACCAGGACCAATGTTGTTGAAACAAGCGACTACAGCAGACAGATTCGTCGTGATGCTGAATCCATCCAGCGAAACAACAATGTAACTAAAGATAATGATCATGACATAAGCAGCAAGATAAGCATTGACATTATCCAGGACCTTCTCACTGACCACCTGACCGTTATTCCGAACCACCTGAACCTTCTGCGGATGAAGGACCTGACGGATATTACGGCGGAGATTCTTCATCATGAAGAGGAAACGTCCTACCTTGAAACCACCACCGGTGGAACCGGCGCTGGCACCAACCAGCATCAGGCAGAAAAGTATGCCCTTGGAGAAGCTGGGCCACAGATCAAAATCCGTCGTGGCGAAACCGGTTGTGGTAACAACAGTTGCTACCTGGAAGGCTGCATGACGTACGGTCTCCTCGAAGGTATCATAGAAGCCACGAAGATTCCATACGATCAGACAGATACTACCCAGAACAATACCGATATAGAGACGTAATTCTTCATCCTTGAATACACTCTTAAACTGTTTTAATACAAGAAGATAATAACAGCTGAAGTTTACACCAAATAATAACATGAAGACGGTACATACATTCTGCAGATAAGGGCTGTAGCTTGCGATACTGTCATTCTTGATGCCGAAACCACCGGTTCCTGCTGTACCGAATGCGGTACATACGGCATCAAATACAGGCATATGACCCAGGATGAGGAAGAGGAAATCCAATACAGTAATGATAATATAAAGCAGGTAGAGAATCTCTGCTGTCTTCTTCATCTTAGGAACTAACTTGCCAACATCCGGTCCTGGTGACTCTGCCCGCAGAAGATGCATGGTAAAACCGCTGCTTCGACTGTCGACGGAGGCGATAGCCAGCAGGAATACCAGTACACCCATACCACCAACCCAGTGACTGAAACTACGCCAGTAGAGGATACTCTTACTGAGACTCTCTACCTCCGGCAGGATGGAAGAACCCGTTGTGGTAAAGCCCGATACGATCTCAAAGAAGGCATCGATATAATGAGGTATCTCCCCGGAGAAATAAAATGGCAGGCATCCCAGGAGACTCATAACGATCCAGGAGATACCGACACAGGCCAGACCATCCTTGGCATAGAAGCCGTTTGGTGCATCTTTACATATCGCATAGAGTATGATGACAACCAGGGCGATGATGGCAAGAGCCATGATAAATCCCTTTGTAGCATTTGATTCTTTGCAAAACAGACTGATCAGCAGCGCAGGAATCATAAAGACGGCTTCAACGGCCAATATCTGGGAAATAAACTTTCCCATCATACGATAATTCATATATGTTACCTATCCTTTCCGAAATATTTTCCTTAATCAATCATCTATGGTATGTTCATACCTTATGTGTGAATATCATTTTCGGATGATTATTCGAAAATCTCATTCAACTGATAGATGACCTTATTAGAGCTGGTAACAATGATCACGATGTCACCTACCCGGAAAGAAGACTGACCATTCGGTATCTCTGTCTGGATACCATTCTGCAGACTCTTATGACGAATCCCTGCAATCAGAACGCCTTTCTTTAAGTGAATATTCTTAAGCTGTTCTCCGCAATGCAAGGTATTCTCATCCACACGGAATTCCATGGCCTCCGCCTGTCCGTCTGCGATCGGATGCATACTTAATGCAGCACCTGCCTGGTTCTTGAAAGCACGAACATAATTCACGATCTGGTTGGAGCAGAGCTCCTTAGGGCTGATGATGCTGCCCAGATTCAATTCATTTAAGATCGGGCTGTTATACATATGGCCGATGCTGGTGATAACCTGTGGTACCTTATTCCTGGAACCAAAGAGAGAGATGATGATATTTAATTCATCCAGACCGGTCATGGTGATCAGGGCGTCGGAATTATTGATATGCTCGCTGGCCCACAGCTTCTGGCTGCTGGCATCACCGTGCACGATATTTGCTTCCGGAAGCGATGCAGCCAGCTCCAGACAACGATTATAATCCTTCTCGATGATCTGAACCGTAACACCTGTCTTCTGCAGACGACTGGCCAGGTAGTAGCTGATGCGGTTACCACCGCAAACTACAACACGACGGATCTTTTTATTCGTAATATGCAGATTATTTAATAAGGTAGCCAGAGATTCGGTCGGAGCAGTGACATAGACACGGTCCCCGGTCTGAATGGTAAAGTTTCCGTCCGGTGCGATGGCCTTACCGTCTCGCATGACGATACATACCAGGATGGAAGACTTGATGACCTTATTCATATTTTTGAGCTGCACGTGATTCAGAGGGCTGTTCTCGTCAATCTTCAGCTCAATAATCTCAAAATGACCGTTGGAGAGATACTCTCTCTTCAGAGAACCCGGATATTTTAAGAGACGTTCGATCTCGGCAGCAGCCTGCAGATCCGGATTCACCATGAAGGATAAGCCGAAGGTATCCTTCATCTTGTGGGTCTGTTCATGATACTCCGGATTACGGATACGTGCGATCGTCTTCAGATTCGGATTCATACCATAGGCGGTCAGACAGCAGAGGAGATTGATCTCATCCTCACTGGTGGCTGCAATCAGGAGTTCTGCATCCTCCACACCGGCAGCAGCCAGAATATCCATGGAAGCGCAATTACCGGTAATCGCCATAACATCATATTGTTCGATCGTGTTCTCCAATACATGGGAATTGGAATCGATCAGGGTAATATCATAATTCTCGGCGGAAAGCTGTTTCACCAAAGCGGAGCCAACCTTTCCGTCTCCTGCAACGATAATCTTCAATATATTATCCTCCCTTAATATAAAACACAGATACAGAGAGAAAAAGGATGTAACGGATAGGGTCTGTATCTTAGGTGTTTTAAGAATTGTATTGTAGGTATAAGGAAAAGAAGCAAAATCCTCCTTATAACATATGATAGGATAATTATAGCAGACTTTAATGAAAATACAAAACAATTTGTACTTGTATTGAAAAAAATACTGTGGTATAAAAAGAAGGTAGTGTTTGTATGAACAGAGTATTTGCAGAATATTTTTTAAAAAATATGAAAAAATATATTGACGGATACAGGGTATGTGTGTATAATGTTATACAGTGCAAAAATACCCAAACAGTTGTATTAGGCACAATACGCAACTGGAGGGAGGTTAGGTGAGTCAATGTCAAACGTAATCGTTAAAGAGAACGAATCTTTAGACAGCGCACTTCGCAGATTCAAGAGAAGTTGTGCTAAAGCAGGTATTCAGCAGGAGATCCGTAAGAGAGAACATTACGAGAAACCAAGTGTTCGTCGTAAAAAGAAATCTGAAGCTGCCAGAAAAAGAAAATATAAATAATTCGTGTGCTATAAAAAAGATATCCCTTCGGATATCTTTTTTTATTGGCAGTGAATGTTTTCATCACCGGTAAAAATGCACATGCGACTTTCATCGCTCCACAAGGTGTGATAGAATAATTGACTCATCTGACAAATAATGGTAATATAGAATCAGATGTTCATCAGACAGAATCAGAGATGGGGAGAGGGATTTTATGACAGGAATTATTATTGTATCTCACAGCGAGAAGCTGGCAGAGGGTGTGAAAGATATCATTAATATGATGGCGGAGGATGTCAAGGTATCTCTGGCCGGAGGACATGAGGATGGCAGCTATGGTGTCTGTGGTCCCAAGATTCGTGCTGCCATGCGGCAGATGCGTGAGATGGACGATGTGCTGATCTTCATGGATCTGGGTAGTGCCTATACTATGGTGGAGGATATACTCGATGAGTTTCCAAAGGGTAAGTTCCAGGTGATGGATTGTCCTATGGTGGAGGGCTCGGTGAACGCAGCAGTCCTCATATCCGGTGGAGCGCCGTTGCAGGATGTGATCCGCGCAGCCCGGCAGGCCAGAAATGCATTTAAATTCTAGGATGTATAGAGAATTCAGGAGTCGTCTTTATCGGACGACTCTTGTTTTTTGCCTTTATCTATGATATAAAGAGAAAATATGTGAAATGTAGAAGTATCGTGACAGGAAGGAGACGCGTCAGGATGAATATATCGGAAATGGAATTTTCCTTTCCGGCAGAATATGCAGGAAATGTCTTTGGGCAGTTTGATGCCAATATGAAGAAGATAGAAAGAACATTACATGTGACCCTGATCTTTCGGGAGGACCGCATGAAGCTGATCGGTACGGAAGAAGGCTGCCGTAAAGCCCGTGAAGTGATCGAGCAGCTCCTGACTCTGGCCAGGCGGGGGAATGATATCACAGAGCAGAATGTGAATTATGCACTCTCTCTGTCCATGTCGGAGTCTGCCAGGGTATCCTCCATCAGTGAACTGGATCGGGATATCATCTGTCACACCATACAGGGCAAGCCGATCAAGCCCAAGACAGTAGGGCAGAAGAAGTATGTGGATACGATCTCGGAGAAGATGATCGTCTTTGGAGTAGGACCGGCCGGAACCGGTAAGACTTACCTGGCTATGGCCAAGGCGATCACTTCCTTTAAGAATAATGAAGTGAATCGGATCATTCTCACCAGACCGGCTATCGAAGCCGGAGAGAAGCTGGGCTTTCTGCCGGGTGATCTGCAGAGTAAGGTGGATCCTTACCTGAGGCCTCTCTATGATGCTTTGTATGAGATCATGGGGGCCGATTCTTTTATGAAAAATATGGAGAAAGGCCTGATCGAGGTGGCCCCTCTGGCTTACATGAGAGGACGTACCCTGGATAATGCCTATGTGATTCTGGATGAAGCGCAGAATACGACACCGGCGCAGATGAAGATGTTCTTAACCCGTATCGGTTTCGGCTCCAAAGCCATCATCACCGGTGATCTGAGTCAGAAGGATCTGCCCGATGGCAGTCGCTCCGGCCTGGATGAAGCCCTCCGGGTTCTGCGTCATATCGAGGAGATCGGCGTCTGCCGGCTGACCAGTGAGGATGTGGTTCGTCATCCGCTGGTACAGAAGATCGTCACGGCATATGAGGATTATGAGAAGCAGAGATCCGATAAAGAGAAGGCCAGAAGCAGAAAGCAGAGGGGATAGCGGCAGCAGCACTTCAGGTCAGGAAGAGAGAAGGTAATACTTCAGGACAGGAAGGAAGAGAGAAAGTAATACTTCACTACAGGGAGGACGTAAGAGGATGACATATGATATCGAGTACAGCTATCCGGAGATCCTGATTCCGGATTATAAGGAGATCATAGAGAAGGTGATTCTGACAGCGCTGGATTATGAGGAGTGCCCTTATGAGGTGCAGGTTTATGTATTGTTAACAGATAATGAAGAGATCCATGAGATCAATCGGGAGCATCGACAGATCGACAGACCGACGGACGTATTATCCTTTCCTATGAGTGAGTATCTGCAGCCCGGAGATTTCTCGGATATTGAGGAGAGAGATCCGGATGCCTTTCATCCGGATAGCGGAGAGCTGATGCTGGGTGATATTATCATATCCATGGATAAGGTGCAGGAGCAGTCCCGGGAGTACGGTCATAGTCTGACCCGGGAGCTGGCCTTTCTGGTGGCACATAGCATGCTTCACCTCATGGGCTATGATCATATGGAAGAAGAAGAACGCAGGCTTATGGAAGAGAGACAGAGAGAGATTCTGAATCTCTGTGGTTATAAACGTTAGTGGATAAGAGGAAGAATATGCTATCATATGATCTGATCATCATAGGAGCCGGACCGGCGGGTATGACAGCTGCCATCACGGCTTCAAAGAAAGTCAAACATATATTGCTGATAGATCACGCAGATAAGATCGGCAGGAAGCTGCTTGTCACGGGGAATGGCAGATGTAATCTGACCAATGATGATCAGGATCTGTCCTGTTATCGAAGTGATTCCCGGGACAGGGTGAAGGAGGTGCTGGCTGCCTGTGACCGGTCGGCGACGGATCTCTTCTTTCAGTCCTTAGGTATCTATACCCATAGCAGAGATGGTTACATCTATCCTTATAATGATCAGGCAGCCAGCGTCAGAGATGCCTTTGAGGTAAGAATCACGAGTGACCCACATATCACAGTGCTGACCTCCCTGCATGTGGATGCAGTCCGTCATGATAAGAAAGGCTATCATGTACAGGCAGGCAGACAGCGATATCATTCTGTCAGCCTTATTCTGACGACGGGAGGCTATGCCGGTCCCAAATGTGGTTGTGATGGTTCCGGATATGCCTTCGCAGAGCAGCTGGGTCATCAGCTGATACCGACCTATCCTGCCCTGACTGCCCTGAAATCACCGGCTCCTTTCCTGAAGAAGATCAGTGGTGTCCGTAATCGTGCCGGAATCACACTGGTCATCAATGGACAGGCATCCTGCCGGGAGACCGGAGAGCTGCAGTGGACCGATTATGGCATCTCCGGTGTGGCTATCTTTCAGCTGAGCCGTTATGCTATCCTTGCCATGGAGCAGGGACATAAAGTAACCCTGTCCCTGGACCTCCTGCCGGATCTGCCGGAGGAGGCCTGTCTGGAGCTTCTGGATCGCTACCGTCAGACCTGTTCTTATAAAAACAGCCGGGAGCTGCTCGAGGGCTTTCTTCCGGCAAAGCTGGTTCCTGTTTTATTAAGGGAGGCCAGAGTGGAGGCAGATCGAGCGGTCGGTCGTTTAAGTCAGGAGGATATGAAGTCGATCAATAAAGCAATCAAGACATTTTCCCTGAGGATTCATGGCTATATGGGTTATGACAAGGCACAGGTTACCAGAGGAGGTGTCAATCTGGAGGAGGTAAGCTCCTCCCTGGAATCTATCTATCATGAGGGCCTGTTCTTTGCTGGAGAGATTCTGGATGTGGATGGAGCCTGCGGCGGTTATAATCTGCAGTGGGCCTTCTCCAGCGGTCATGTGGCAGGAGAGGCGGCAGCAAGATATACAGAAAGGAAGCGGAGCTTATGATCAGAATCTCCGGATTAAAATTACCAATCCCTCATACGACAGGAGAGCTTGAGTCAGCAATCCGGCAGAAGGCAAAGGGCAGAAGGTTCCTGTCCTATCGCATCGTCAGACGTTCCATCGATGCCAGGAGGAAGCCGGAGCTCTTCTATGTCTATACCATCGATGCAGCATTTGAGGGTGAGAAGAAGATTCTTCAGGCCAGAGGCAGCCACTGGACCAGAGTGGAGGAGAAGGATTATGTATTTCCGGTCGGACAGATCGACCGGTCTCATCTTAAGCATCGACCGGTGATCGTTGGCTTCGGTCCGGCAGGCATGTTTGCGGCCCTGATGCTGGCCAGAACAGGATGCAGGCCAATCGTCCTGGAGAGAGGAGACCGGGTGGAGGACCGGGCAGAGAAGGTGGAGACACTCTTTCAGTCAGGCATCCTGGATCCGGAATCCAATATACAGTTCGGGGAAGGCGGAGCCGGTACCTTCTCGGATGGCAAGCTGAATACCATGGTAAAGGATCGCTCCGGCCGGAATCATGCTGTCTTGAGAGAGCTGATCCGACATGGTGCTCCGGAGCATATTCTCTATGATGCCAAGCCACATATCGGTACCGATGTGCTGAAGGATGTGGTTCGCAGCATCCGGGAGGAGATCCTTGCTCTGGGAGGTGAGATTCATTTCCGTGCCAGGCTGACAGGAATCAGGACAGAGGAGCATAAGCTGACAGGAATTCTCTGGCAGGAGGAAGGGCAGGAGCATCTTCTTCCTTGTGACACGATGATCCTGGCTCCTGGTCACAGTGCCAGGGATAGCTTCCATATGCTGTATGAGCAGGGCCTCAGGATGACAGCCAAGCCATTTGCCATCGGTGTCCGTGTGGAGCATCCGGCCGGGATGATTAATGAGAGTATGTACGGGAAGGACTATCCGGAAGAATTATCTGCGGCCAGCTATAAGCTGACCCATCAGTGTAAGAATGGCAGAGGAATCTACTCCTTCTGCATGTGCCCGGGCGGTTATGTGGTGAATTCCTCCTCAGAAGAGGGGCATCTGTGTGTCAATGGTATGAGCTATTCCGGCAGAGACGGAGTTAATTCCAACAGCGCCATCATCACCACAGTCACACCGGAGGATTATCCATCGGATCACCCGCTGGCAGGCGTGGAGTATCAGAGGCAGTATGAGAAGGCAGCCTACCAGCTCTGTCAGGGTAAGGTGCCGGTTCAGTTATATAGAGATTTTAAGAAGAATATCCCTTCGACAGAGTGTGGAGAAGTGCAGCCTCAGATTAAGGGACAGTGGGATTATGCCAATCTCAGAAGCTGTCTGCCGGCTTATGTCTGTGAATCCCTGCTGGAGGGGATGGAAGCCTTTGGCAAGACCATCGCAGGATATGATCGCGAAGACACCGTGTTCTCCGGTGTGGAGACCAGAACCTCCTCTCCGGTCCGTCTGAATCGCGATGACTCTTATCAGAGCAATATACAGGGGCTCTATCCTTGCGGAGAGGGAGCCGGTTATGCCGGAGGAATCACCTCGGCAGCCATGGATGGCATGAAGGTGGCAGAGGCTGTCGCACTTCGCCTGTCGGTTCAGTGATAATATTTGAATCAGTGATAAAGATAATATATAGAGTGATAGAGATAATATATAGAAGGAAGGAAGTCTATTATGAATAATATTGATATTGATCGCATTAATACCTTATATCATAAGTCCAAGTCTGTCGGTCTTACTCCAGAGGAGAGGGAGGAACAGAAGAGATTGCGCAAGGAGTATATCAAGTCCATTCGTGCCAGTCTTCGCAGCTCTCTTGACAGTATTGATATGGAGAATGAAGACGGTAGCTATACCAATCTCGGGGAAAAATACGGGAAGAAATACCAGAAGAATTGATCCGGACATGGTTTCCCGACAAGTGTATTGAGAGAAAGTTTCAAAAAACACTTGAAATGTTTCGGAAAGGATGTTATAGTTTTTAAGGTAATATATGTAGTATTCAGGAGTGGGCCGAAAGCCCACTCTTATTTGATGTCCGGGAAAAGAGGTGAAAACAACATGAGAAAAACAGAGATTGTTGCAAGAGTCGAAGCGCTTGTCACTCCGATCATTGATGAGAACCATTTCGAGCTCGTTGATGTGGAATATGTTAAAGAAGGAGCGAACTGGTATCTTCGTGTTTATGCGGACAAAGAAGGCGGAATTAATATCAACGATTGTGTTCTGATCAGCCGTGCCCTGGAGGAGAAGCTGGATGCGGAGGATTTTATCCAGGATGCTTATATCCTGGAGGTCAGCTCGCCGGGTCTGGGAAGACCATTGAAGAAGGAGAAGGATTTCCGGAGAAGTATCGGTCAGGATGTGGAGATTAAGCTCTATAAGGCGGAGGAGAAGCAGAAGGAATTCGAAGGTATCTTAACTGCATATACCGAAGATACGGTAACGATCGATATGGAGGGGACGGAGAAGGTGTTTGACCGTAAGAACATCGCTCTGATCCGTCTGGCCATCGATTTTTAAAACTATATATCTCAGTCAGAGATGCCCCTCTCTATACAGGGAGGGATATAAATTAAGAATATATCCCACGGAAGGAGTATAACAATGAGCGATTTAATCAAGGCTCTTGATGATTTACAGGAAGAAAAACACATTGAGAAAGAAGTGATCATGCAGGCCATCGAGGATTCTCTGGTTGCTGCCTGCAATCGTGACTATGGTAAGAATGCCATCGTAAAGGTACATATGGATCGAGAGACCGGAGATATCGAGGTACTTCTTGAGAAGACGGTTGTGGAGGATGTGGAAGATCCTTCCTGTGAGATCAGTCTGGAAGATGCCAAGATGATTGATAAGCATTATGAACTCGATGACATTGTTAACATTGAGGTGACACCAAAGAACTTCGGCAGGATCGCTGCTCAGCATGCCAGAAGTGTTATCGTACAGAAGATCAAAGAGGAAGAGAGACGCGTACTCTTCCAGCATTTCTCCTTAAAGGAGAAGGACATCGTGACCGGTATCGTTCAGCGCTTCAGCGGTAATAATATCTGCATCAGTCTGGATGATAAGACGGACGCAGTTCTGACAGAGAAGGAACAGGTCAAGGGTGAGATCTATCATCCGACCGATCGTATCAAGCTCTATATCATCGAGGTGAAGGACACCAACAAGGGACCGAAGATTCTGGTATCCAGAACCCATCCGGAGCTGGTAAAACGACTCTTCGAGAAGGAAGTCAGTGAAGTCTATGATGGTATCGTAGAGATCAAGAGTATCGCCAGAGAGGCAGGTTCCCGTACGAAGATTGCGGTGGCATCCAATGATCCGAATGTGGATCCGGTCGGTGCATGTGTCGGTAAGAATGGTGCCAGAGTAGATGCCATCGTCAATGACCTTAAGGGTGAGAAGATCGATATCATCACCTGGGATGAGGATCCGGCTCGTCTGATCGAGAATGCTTTAAGTCCATCCAGCGTCATTTCTGTCAGAGTGAACCTGGAGGAGAAGAGTGCCAGAGTTGTGGTACCGGATTATCAGTTATCTCTTGCCATCGGTAAGGAAGGTCAGAATGCTCGTCTGGCAGCAAAATTAACAGGATACAAGATTGATATCAAGAGCGAGAGCCAGGCCAGAGAGCTGGAAGAGATGGAATATGAGGAGTATGACGAGGAATATGACGATTCCTACGATGAGGAATATGATGATTCCTACGATGAGGAATATGACGATTCCTATGATGAGAAATACGATGATTCCTACGATGAGAAATATGATGATTCGGATGAGGAATATGTAGATTAATCCGTGACGTATAGAATATATGAAACGAGACTGGTGATCAGATATGGCAAAAAAGATACCATTGAGACAGTGTGTAGGCTGTCGTGATATGAAGGCAAAAAAGGATATGATTCGCGTGATCAAAACACCGGAGGATATGGTAGTCCTGGATGCGAACGGTAAGAAAAACGGTCGAGGTGCTTATCTTTGTTTCAATCCGGATTGTCTTCAGAAAGCAAAACGTTCCAAAGGATTGGAGCGTTCCTTAAAAATTACCATTCCGGAAGATATCTACCAGCGATTAGAGGAGGAGATGAAAGAACTTGACCGGAAAAGATAACGTCTTATCTATGATTGGTCTGGCGACCAAGGCAGGCAAGATCTCCAGCGGAGAGTTTTCCGTGGAGAAATCCGTGAAAGCTGCTCAGGCTCATCTTGTGATCGTGGCGGAAGATGCATCGGATAATACCAGGAAGATGTTTTCCAATATGTGTACATATTATAATGTACCGATCTGTATCTTCGGAACGAAAGAAGAACTGGGTCATTGGGTAGGTAAAGCACAGAGGGCTTCCATCTGTATCTTAGATGAAGGTTTTGCAAAATCAGTGTTGAAAAAAATAAGTCTAAATATGGAGGTGTAGCGGATGCCAAAGATGAGAGTACATGAAGTAGCGAAACAGTACAATAAGACCAGCAAAGAGATTATAGCTGCATTAAAGCAGAGTGGGATAGAAGTTCAGAGTCATATGAGTACAATTACAGAAGAGAATATCGAGAAGATCAAACCGAATCTGGGCCTGGCCAAGGAGCCGGAGAAGAAGACCACTGCTGCTGTGACTCGAGAAGAGCAGGACAGACAGGTGAAGAATCCAGTGAATAATAATAGTAATAACAGAGAGCGTCGTTCGAACGAAGCTCGCAGAGAGAATCCACGGAATAGCGAGAATCCGAACAGAGCCAATAATAACAGAGATCGTGACAACCGTAATGGCGAGGGTGGCAACAGAGGCTACAACCGCGATAATCGAAACGGGGAAGGCGGAAACAGAAGATAAAACCGCGAAAATCGAAACGGGGAAGGCGGCATCCGACGCTAAAATCGCCGAAAACGAAA
>R05__coassemble_77_pt1 | contig 50961 bp, 45 predicted proteins | sample R05__metabat2_low_PE_006 | metagenome-assembled genome bin R05
TGCTCTATGTGCTCACGAATGCACTTCAGGCAATGGGCGCGGCTACAGAGGCACTCATAGTCAATGTAAGCCGACAGGGCATAGTGTTTATTCCGGCTGTATTTATCTTAAAGGCAATGTTTGGGATTACCGGAGTAATCTGGGCTCAGCCGGTTGCCGATTTTGTGTCACTCTTTGTTACTGTTGTGCTTTATATGCGTACATCAAGAAAAATAATGACAGAAGAAGCAGACACTGAAATGATTGCCGGAGAATATTCCACGGAAAATGCTTCAGAAACTTGGGAAACAAATTTGACTAGTGAACATGCTACTGTAGAACCTTTGACAAGTCGAATCATTACGATTGGCAGAAGTTATGGTGCAGGTGGCAGAACAGTCGGAAAATATGTCGCACAGAAGCTCCATATTCATTACTATGATGAAGAACTCCTGGAAATGGTTGCTGAAGAACGTGGAATAGATCTGAAATATCTACATCATGTTGATGAAAAGGCCGTTGGGAGCAGTAATATATACCCTCCTTATGGAAGCGGAACAAAAGCAATAAGTGAAATCACAGAATATACCTTTGCTGCTCAGAAAGAAATCATTGAACGGGTTTCACAAGAGGGACCTTGCGTTATTGTAGGACGCTGTGCGGATATTATTTTAGGAGACAGTACCGAATTGTTCAGAGTGTTTATTACAGGCAGTCAGGATTCCAGAAGCGACAGAGTTGTGAAAAGAGAAAATCTGAGTACTGATGATGCGAAACGCAAAGTTTCTAAGGTTGATAAGGAAAGAGCAGCTTACTATAATCAGCATGGAAAAGGAAAATGGGGAGATGCCAATAACTATGACCTGACATTGAATACAGACTGGTATTCTCTGGAAGAATGTGCTGATATCATTGCACACTCCGCAGCAGATAGCGTTTCAGTGAAAATTTAATCACTTGACAGTATATCAAAATGCTTGCAAAATGCTTTACAAAATAATATGATGCATAAATCTCATCAAAGATATTGACAGAAATGGCTATCAATGTACAGGAAGACCGGAAGCACTTTCCGGTAATCTTGCCGGGTTCTGGAGTGTAAAGATAGATGAGAAAAATCGAATTGTATTTAGAATAGTTGACGATAAGCTCGAAATCGTTCAATGTGGTTCTCATTACAGAGATAAGTAAGAAAATTGAATATGGAAAATAGACCAGGAGTCTTTGTGTTGATGGATGAAGCAACACAAAGGCTCTTTTTTTGTTGTTTTGCAAAAAAATGAAAAATATCCTGCAGGGGGGTGAAAATCCGGCTCTCTCAGGCGCGATAGGTGAAGGGAATGAAAAAGGTAAGAATATTTCGAAAGCAAGATTCGCCTGTGTATTACGTTTATCCATTTCATGGATAGCCTAAAATACGGCACCTTGCAAGGGCATTGTAAAATCGTTGTAAACAAACGTAAGTTCGGTAATTTTCGAAAAAGACTTCTGTCAAGCCGGGATAAGATATAGGGAGATAATCAAAGAAAATCAAGGAAAAACGAAGCATTTTGAGGAGTTTGAAAAACATGATAAAAATATTATTCATCTGCCACGGCATGATATAAATGATTTGTAATTATGAGAAAGCAATGTTACAATGATAGAGCATGCTTGTAATTTCAAGATGTAATATTTTGGGTTAGAGCGTGTTTTGGCTTGTAGATATAGAAGTCATTGGAAATTGAGCCGGAATGAGAAGCAGGACAGAGAGTGAGGGTAAGGATGAGAGATAAGATAAAGAAGAGAATCATGGTGCTGGTTTTTACCCTGTGTTTTCTGATGCTGGGGTCAGCAATCTATATCGTCGATCAGGTCCGCAGAAGCAGGAGTCAGGCAGTGGAGATCCCTTATGGCTGCAGCTTTACGGTGGAGTCAGATGGAGTGGAGAGAGAGATTCAACTCCTGAAGGAGACAAATGGTATCTATTATCTCTATGTACCGGGCTATGCAGAGCTATCTGATATGCAGGTGCATGTGTCCTTCGGATCACGCTTCTATCTGGATGGACGTCAGCTGAAGACAGGAGATACCCTGTCGGCTTATGAATGTGATAAAGAGTACAGTCTTCTGTTATCGGGGCAGAAGAAGGAAGAGACGCTTGTCATCGTCAGGACCGGCGGTATGGCTACCCTCTATCTGGATACTGCCTCCGGCAACATGAATCATTTGGTGCGCAGTAAAGATTATCAGGAAGAGGGAGATCTCCTGATCTACACGGAGGACGGGTGTCTGGATTATTCCGGTGATGTGGATAAGATCCAGGGACGTGGTAATACCAGCTGGAGAGATACGGAGAAGAAGCCTTTTAATCTCAGGCTGTCCGAGGAAGCAGATCTGCTGGGCATGGGTTCCGGCAAACGCTGGGTCCTGATCAATAATTATAATGAAGTGACCAATCTGTCCAACAAGCTGATCTACGATCTGGCGGATCAGGTGGGACTGGCATATTCCCCGGACTGTCAGCTGGTGGATGCTTATTTTAACGGGGTATATTATGGGGTATATCTCCTGTCGGAGAAGATAGAGATCGCGGAGAACAGAGTCGCTGTCACCGAGCCGGATAACAGTTCTGACAGCAGTTATCTGGTCACCATGAACTTTAAGTATCGTGTGGAGGCCGGTGATGAGGCCTATATCCGCACGGCCAGAAATTATTATATGACCATCACGGCGCCGAAGGATGTCAGTGAGGAACTGCAGGATCAGATTGCTTCGGACTTCCGGGCTCTGGAGAGGGCTCTGTCCGAGGAGGATGGGATCGATCCTAAGACAGGAAAGTCCTGGCAGGATATGATCGATCTGGATTCCTGGGTCAAAAAATACCTGATCGAGGAGATCTTCGAGAATGTGGATGCCGGGCGTCTGAGTCAGTATTTCTATAAGACGGGCCAGGAGGGAGACGATAAGATCTATGCCGGCCCTGTCTGGGATTATAACAGTGCCTTCGGGAATGCTCACACGGATCAGGCCAGTCATAACCCGAATTGTCTCAAGGCCAATGCCCGCTGGATTAAATACCCCAAACAGAGGAACTGGTTCTATGATCTCTATCATCAGGAAGCCTTCTATAATAGAATGGTGGAGATTTATGAGCAGGACTTTCTTCCTCTGTTAAATGAACTGGCAGATCACGGTATGGCAGATCTGGCAGAGCAGATACAGGATTCTAACCATGCCAACTTCCTGCGATGGAAGGTAAGTGCAGAGAATTATACCAATGTGGAGGATGAATATGATACCATGCATCAGTTCCTGGTGGATCGTATCGCCTTCCTCAACAGTGACTGGCTAGAGGGTGTGGATTATTGTTATATCACAACCAGAGATGTCCGTATGGGCTCCTTCACCTACTATGCTATTCCGAAGGGAGAGGTATTCTCTGAGGATACCTTACCGGAACCGACCCGTGATGAGGTCGGCGAGAGCGGTAGCGAGGGGTCTGGCAGCGAAGGATCCGGTAGTGAGGGGTCCGGTAGTGAAGGGTCCGGCAGCGAAGGATCCGCGGAGGAAGCTTCATCAGAGAGTAAGATTAAGTCCTCCGGGAAGACCTTTGTCGCCTGGTATGATGAGCATACCAAAGAGCCCTATGATTTCTCCAAGCCTGTCACCCGGGACGAACTTCATCTCTACGGAGTGTGGGAGTGATCCGGTGATTAGTGCAAACAAAGTAACCGTGATGAGAAAAATATTATCAGCAATATGATACAAAAGATATAAGCGACGATGTAGGATGAAACGATCGGCGCTGATACAAGATAGAAAGGGATAATAGGAAGAATGATTTGTAAAAATGTAGGATTGAATTCACAGAATCACTTAACATTTGCCGGTCAGGATACTCTGAGCCTGGCACAGGAGTACGGTACTCCTTTATATCTCATGGATGAGGATCGGATCCGTGAGAATTGCCGTGTCTATAAAAAGGCTTTTGTCAAATATTTCGGTGGCAACAGCCGTCCTTTGTATGCCAGCAAGGCAAACTGCTTCAAGCGCATTTATGAGATCATGACGGAGGAAGACTTTGGTATCGATGTGGTATCCTCCGGTGAGATCTACACGGCCATCTGCGCAGGATATGATCTGAAGAATGCTTATTTCCACAGCAATAATAAGACAGACTGGGATATCGAGTATGCCATGAAGCATGGTATCGGTTATTTTGTCGTAGATAATATCGAGGAGATGAATGCCATCGATGCGGAGGCAGGCCGACAGGGTAAGGTGCAGCAGGTTCTGCTCCGATTAACACCGGGTATCGATACTCATACCTATGCGGCAGTTCAGACCGGTCAGGTGGATTCCAAGTTTGGTTCTGCCATCGAGACCGGACAGGCTGAGGAGATCACCCTGGCTACTCTGGCGAAGGAGCATGTGGAGCTGGTCGGCTTCCACTGTCATCTGGGTTCCCAGATCTTCGAGGAGGATGTCTTCGAGAGAGGGGCACAGATCATGCTGGAGTTCATCGCTTCCATGAAGGAGAAGTATGGCTATGTGACACAGCAGCTGGATCTGGGTGGCGGATATGGCGTTCGCTATACGGAGGCAGATCCTGTCCTGGATATCCCGACCAAGATCGGGGAGGTGGCAGCCCGCATCAAGGAAATCTGCAGCAAGCTCAGCATCGAGATGCCGGAGATTCATATGGAGCCGGGCCGCAGTATCGTGGCAGATGCCGGTATGACTCTCTATACCGCAGGTACAGTTAAGAGAATCCCAGGCTACAAGAATTATGTCTCCATCGATGGCGGTATGCCGGATAATCCACGTTTCGCCTTATATGGTTCTGCTTATACCTGTTATGCAGCGGGACGTATGGCAGAAGAGCGGGATATGGAGTGCTCTATCGTCGGTCGCTGCTGTGAGAGTGGCGACATCATTCAGGAGCATGTCATGGTGCCATCGACTGTCTGCCGTGGAGATATCATCGCCGTGCTGACAACCGGAGCCTATAATTATTCCATGGCTTCCAATTATAACCGCATCGGTCGCCCGCCGATCGTTATGGTGAAGAATGACGGCAGCAGCTATGTGGCAGTCAGACGTGAGAGCCTGCAGGATCTGCTAGGAAATGACCTGTAATGAGTTATGCTTTTGTAATGAATAATCAGTAAATAAATATTTTGTGTTAGTAGATATGTTAATGATTCAGAGTCAGGTTTTACCTGGCTCTGTTTTTCTCTTAATCATGAGCCTGGGCAGAAACAAGTTAAAGATAAAGTCATATGTCCCAAAAAACAGTCAGTAAATAAAACCGACCGTCGCTAAAACGACGGTCGGTGAAAGAAAGTCTGTTTGATGGATAATCTGAATGATATTAATGTTTATGATAGAAGCCATCTACTTCGTAGCGTGGCTCGCTGGTAAGATTCATACCCAGACGCTTAAACATCTGCTCATCCACGGAGGATAAGAGAACGGTGGTGTGAGCCTCGCAGCCCTTCAGCTTCGGAAGCTGAGCCAGAGCTAATTCTGCCAGTGGATTGGTGGCAGCGGAAGAGGAGAGTGCAATCAGAATCTCATCGGTATGAAGACGAGGATTCTTACTGCCCAGATAACGGATCTTCAGGCTCTGGATCGGTTCGATGGCACCTGGGGAGATCAGCTTCACTTCGTCATTGATGCCGGCCAGGGACTTGAGAGCGTTCATCAAGGCTGCGGCGGATGACCCCAGTAATTCACTGGTTCTTCCGGTTACGATACTTCCGTCCGGCAGTTCGATAGCAGCAGCCGGTTTACCGGTCGCTTCCTCTCTTGCCAGTGCAGCACCGACTACGGCGCGATCTGCAGGAGTCACACCTGCCTGCTTCATAAGAATCTCTAACTTCGCCTTGTCGTCGCGGGACTCGCCCTTGCGCTTCATATCGCAGAGACATTTGTTATAACGACGGATGATCTCCTGTTTGGAAGCCAGACAGCAGGCCTCGTCATCGATGATACAGTTACCGGCCATATTGACACCCATATCCGTCGGAGACTTATAAGGACTGGTTCCAGCAATCAGCTCAAACATAGCATTTACCACCGGGAAGATCTCGATATCACGGTTATAATTTACGGTAGTCTTACCATAGGCTTCCAGATGGAAAGGATCGATCATATTTAAGTCATTCAGGTCAGCAGTAGCAGCTTCATAAGCCAGATTCACCGGGTGCTTGAGAGGGAGATTCCAGATTGGGAAGGTCTCGAACTTGGCATAACCGGCCTTGATGCCGCGTTTATATTCATGATAGAGCTGAGACAGGCAGGTAGCCATCTTGCCGCTGCCCGGACCCGGTGCCGTGATGACAACCAGAGGACGCTCTGTCTCGATATATTCATTTCTTCCGTAGCCTTCGTCGCTGACGATACGAGCTACATCACTAGGATATCCGGCAATCTTATAATGACGGTAGGACTTGATGCCCAGGTCAGCCAGACGATGCTGGAACTGCTCTGCAGATGGCTGTCCGCCGAACTTGGTGATGCAGACACTGCCGACATAGAGGCCAAAGCCCTTGAAGACATCGATCAGACGAAGAACATCCATATCATAGGTGATACCGTAATCACCGCGCATCTTATTGCTCTCGATATCCTCGGCACTGATTACCAGGACGATCTCTGCCTGATCCTTTAACTGCAGAAGCATCTGAAGCTTGGAATCCGGCTGAAAACCAGGGAGAACACGGGAAGCATGATAGTCATCAAAAAGCTTGCCGCCAAACTCCAGATAGAGTTTATTATCAAAATTTGCGATGCGCTCACGGATATGCTCCGACTGCATCTGAAGATATTTTTCATTACTGAAACCGATTCTCATAATTTTCCCCTTCCGATATGAAACATGATGGTTATTGTTCCGTATGAGATCTGACATTCTCTGCGGATCTCTTCCGAAAATAAAGATTAAAATTCCTGATTTTGCAATTTACATTACTTAATCTTGCAAAGTTTCTATTGCCTCATTAAAGGTATACTATATCACATTCTAAAGAAAATGTGTGTACATTCTTTCATTTTTTAGGAAAAACTTAATAAAATTAAGTAAAGTAAGGCGATTGGCATCTTGTGAAGGCTGTATATTCACAAACCGAAGAAAGACGATAGGAAATTTATAGTATAATATGGAGGAAAACAAACCGGGAAAGCAAAATTATAGCAGGTCCACTTGGGCGGGCCTGCTATAATTATATCATATAAATTAACTTATCCGATCAAATGATATATAGTATCTACCAGTCGAAATGCTCCTTATAAGCTGCCTCTGTGGCCTCGATATCGGACCAGAAATCATCATAGGAAGTGTAATTCCTGTAATTCTTCAGTACCTGTACATCACAGAGGATAGAGATGCAGACAGCATGGATACGCCTGAGCGGATCATCCAGCATATCATATTCCGGAAAACCAATATCTCCGGCACAGCGTCCCAGATTGGTATTGGCACAGAAGCCAGCCATCTCCCGAAGCAGATTCTGACGGACATCCTCCTGCAGCAGAGGAAGATCCCGGTAGACATCCTTGGCATCCTCATCCCAGCAGGCGAAAAATACTCTGCAATAGCCCTCATAGAACTCCCGCATGGTGTCACGCATATAATCCTTGAAGGCCTTACGCTCCTCCTCGCTGCCGTAAGAGCGGAAATCCACCGTGAAGTACTGTGCCAGAAGCTGTCCCATCATATAACCCATGTCATAGGAGAGAGGACCGGCAAAGGTGTACTCCATATCGATAACCTTCATCTCATTTTCATCGATAAAGGTATTGGAAGTATGATAATCTCCGTGGATCAGTGTCTCGGCCTTAGAGATGTAGGCATGGCGCAGCTGATGGCGGACCATGGCTACCTGGGGATCCATGCACATGTCCCTGACATATTTCATGAAACGTGGATCAAACTCCCCGCCGAAGCTCTCCTCCGGGATACGCTTAAAGGTAAAGGCACCGGTATCGAAGATATTACGCATGCGATGGTTCATAAAGCGGATGGTTAACTTGCGGAAGGTATCGGTATCCAGATAATACTCTGAGGTGTAGAAATGGCTCTTGGCCAGAAACTCGGCCGCCTGCTCTGCAAACTTCGGATAGATGCGATTCTTAATTAACTGGAAACGCATGATCTGCAGATGGGATACATCCTCCTCGACGAAGATGTGTTCTTCCGGATCGTTAAAATAGAGCTTAGGAAGATACTCCGGCACGATGCTGGCACGCAGTCTCATGGTGTCGTACTCTAACTCGGCACGATCCAGGGGCAGGACATAATCTCCCACCATACGGCCCTGTGTCTGCGCCTGCTTGAGAATCAGCTTATATCTGCCATCACTGACACGATAGACAAAATTGATATAACCGTCTCCGTCTTCCTCGATATCCCCATCACCGACCGCTGAGATGATCAGAGGTCTGGAATAATCGAGAAACGGCATATGTATCTTCAGATAATCTGTGATCGTATCCTTTGTTAATATCGTCATATCTGTAACCCCGCATAATACTCCGCTTAAAAAGCATAATAACCTGTCTATATTTTAGCCTGTCAGGATAAGATAAGTCAATTTTTTCCACTTGAAATAATCGACTCGGATAGGGGAATTCCTTGCATTATCAGATAAGAAAATGTACGGAAAAATACCATCTGCCATAAGCAGACTCCCATGTGACAGAACTTCTATCATAAGATAGAGAGAACAGGGATGGCAGGGGATGATTCTTGTGCAAAGATAACTATTGATTTTTGTGAGGAATCTATCGTATAATTGAGCCGTGTGTGTCATGAGACATATGCGCATTCGAGGCTTGAACATATACATGAGAGGACAGGATATGATCCAGGATTCCTTTTCAGAAGGATACATTTCCTGTACATTTTATAATTCATATATTAATAAAGAAAGGACAGCGATTATGCCAAATATGATTGATGAGATAAAGAAACGTCGTACCTTTGCCATTATATCCCATCCGGATGCCGGTAAGACCACTCTGACGGAGAAGTTCCTCCTCTATGGCGGAGTGATCAATCAGGCCGGTTCGGTTAAGGGCAAAGCGACAGCCAGGCATGCAGTATCCGACTGGATGGATATCGAGAAGGAGAGAGGTATCTCCGTTACCTCCTCTGTTCTGCAGTTTGAATACGGAGATTGCTGTATTAATATCCTGGATACTCCGGGACATCAGGACTTCTCCGAGGATACCTATCGTACTCTGATGGCAGCGGATAGTGCAGTCATGGTCATCGATGCTTCCAAGGGTGTGGAGGCCCAGACCAGAAAGCTCTTTAAGGTCTGCGCCATGAGACATATCCCGGTCTTCACCTTCATTAATAAGATGGACCGTGAAGCCCTCGATACCTACGAATTGCTGGATCAGATCGAGAAGGAGCTGGGGATTCCGACCTGTCCGATTAACTGGCCTATCGGTTCCGGTAAGGCCTTCCGCGGTGTTTTCGACCGGGAACACTCTGAGATCGAATTATTCTTTGATACCATGAAGGGTACCCGCATGGGAAATGTACAGAAGATTGCTCTGGATGATGCCAGGATCGGAGATTATGTGGATGCCGATCAGCTGGAACAGCTGGAGGAGGAGATCGAGCTGCTGGATGGCGCCAGCGCGGAATTCGACCAGGATGAGGTGGATGCCGGTGAGCTGTCTCCGGTTTTCTTTGGCTCTGCCCTCATGAACTTCGGTGTGGAGACCTTCCTCAAGCACTTCCTTCAGATGACGACCACCCCGCTTCCGAGAAAGTCCGATAAGGGTATCATCGACCCTATGGTGGAGAAGGATTTCTCTGCCTTCGTCTTCAAGATTCAGGCCAATATGAATAAAGCCCACCGTGACCGTATTGCTTTTATGCGTATCTGCTCCGGCGAGTTCGATGCCGGCATGGATGCCTATCATGTACAGGGTGGCAAGAAGGTCCGTCTCTCTCAGCCGCAGCAGATGATGGCCAGTGAGCGTAAGATGATCGATAAGGCCTACGGCGGAGATATCATCGGTATCTTCGATCCGGGGATCTTCTCCATCGGTGATACTCTGACTACCTCTCCGGACAAGTATTCCTATGAAGGAATCCCTACCTTTGCACCGGAACATTTTGCCAGGGTGCGCCAGGTAAATACCATGAAGAGAAAGCAGTTCTTAAAGGGTGTCAATCAGATTGCCCAGGAGGGTGCTATCCAGATCTTCCAGGAGTTCAATACCGGTATGGAGGAGATCATCGTCGGTGTAGTGGGAACCCTGCAGTTTGATGTCCTGAAATACCGTCTGCAGAATGAATATAATGTAGAGATTATCCTGGAGAGTCTGCCATATGAGCATATCCGCTGGATCGTCAATGAGGAGATCGACCTGTCCAAGGTGCGTGGTACCTCTGATATGAAGAAGATCAAGGATCTGAAGGGCAGACCATTGCTCTTATTTGTCAATAGCTGGTCGGTCGGTATGACTCTGGAACGTAATGAAGGACTGGAATTATCCGAATTCGGTAATGCATAATGGATAAGTACATGCCCCGGATCAGTGAATCGATCACAGCTCCGGGGCACATTTTTTAATAAATCCTACACACAAACATCTGTTCTATATTTTTGTAGACAGGGAAGAGATTTCATGATACAATGTGTCATACACAAAAAGAGAGAAGGAGAATGATATGAATTCAAAATCTATGCAATTAATCAAGACATTTATCGTGGTCCTGCTGGTACCCTGCATCATGAGGGTGATCAACAAACTGCTCGGACTGCTGGGGCTCTCCCTGCTTCAGGATGAGATTGCCCGCTTTATGATATCGGAAGCCGGACTGGCGATCCTGGCGCTGATTGCTCTCTTTCTGCTTGGCAGAGGAGATGCACTGAAGATCAAGGATGGCGGCTGGGGAGAGGGCCTGAAGGCCGGCACCTATATGATCGTGATGACGATCATCTCCCTCCTTGCCTTTGTCCTTCTGTTCGTAACCGGACAGACAGAGATCAAAGTGGGAACAGTGGATATATTCTTCTTTATCCTGCTTATCTTCTTTATTGGTCTGTCGGAAGAGATTTTATATCGTGGTTTGATTCAGAATGCTCTGCATGACTTTTTCGGCGAGGATAGCTATGGACATGTCCGCACTGCCATCATCCTCTCCGGTATCTTCTTTGGTCTGATCCATCTGGGTAATATTTTATCCGGAGAGTCCGTCACCGGTACCATCTGCCAGGTGATCGGAGTGATCCCGCTGGGAATTATCATGGGTGCCATGTATTACCGATCCCATCGTAATCTCTGGGTTAATATCATCCTGCATGCCATCTATGACGGTGCCGGTCTTCTGGCAGGCGGTGTTCTGGGAGGAAAGGAACTGGTGAATGCTCTGGAGAGCACGGATCCGCTGAAAGCACTTATCATCGCGGCCATCACTCTCCTGATCGGTCTTTTTGTAAGCAGAAAGAAGAAGATTCAGATTCTGTAAGGATGCTGAGACTCGTGAGCGAGTCCGGAATTGATCGGAGGTGTATCTTATGCAGGAAGAGGCAGTATTTAAATTACATGCCCCATTTGAGCCGACGGGAGATCAGCCGGAGGCTATAGAGGCCCTGAGTCAGGGCTTTCTGGAGGGGAATCAGTTCGAGACCCTGCTGGGTGTGACCGGCTCAGGCAAGACCTATACCATGGCCCATGTCATCGCCAGATTGAATAAGCCGACCCTGATCCTGGCCCATAATAAGACGCTGGCTGCCCAGTTATACAGTGAGATGAAGGAGTTCTTCCCGGAAAATGCGGTGGAATATTTTGTCTCCTACTATGATTACTATCAGCCGGAGGCCTATGTGCCGTCAACAGATACCTATATTGAGAAGGATTCCTCCATCAATGATGAGATTGATAAATTACGTCACTCTGCTACGGCGGCCCTGATCGAGAGGAAGGATGTCATCGTAGTGTCCTCCGTCTCCTGTATCTATGGTATCGGTAGTAAGAAGGACTACGAGGAGATGATGATCTCCCTGCGTCCGGGGATGGAGATGGAGAGAGATGACCTGATCCATCGTCTGATCGATATCCAGTATGTGCGTAATGAGCTGGATTTCAAGAGAGGAAGCTTCCGCGTGCGCGGCGATGTGGTGGAGATCGTGCCGGTCTCTACCTTCGAGGATGCCCTGAGGATCGAGTTCTTCGGGGATGAGATCGATCGGATCCTGCAGGTGGACCTGCTGACCGGAGAGATTAAGGCGAATCTTAATTTCACTGCCATCTTCCCGGCTTCCCATTATGTTGTACCGGAGGAGCAGATCAATCGCGCGGTCAAGACCATCAAGGAGGAACTGGCAGAGCGGGTGACCTATTTTAAGGAAAATGATAAGTTGCTGGAGGCACAGAGAATCTCCGAGAGGACCAATTTCGATATGGAGATGCTGAAGGAGACTGGCTTCTGTTCCGGTATCGAGAATTATTCCCGACATCTGACCGGACTGGCTCCGGGAGTAGCCCCCTATACCTTGATTGATTTCTTCGGTGATGATTTTCTCATGATCATCGATGAGTCCCATATTACGGTATCGCAGGTCCGTGGCATGTATGCCGGTGACCGTTCCCGTAAGCAGACACTGGTGGATTACGGTTTCCGTCTGCCCTCAGCTCTGGATAACCGTCCTCTGAATTTTACGGAATTTGAGCAGAAGATCGATCAGATGCTCTTCGTCTCTGCCACACCGAATGTTTATGAGGCAGAGCATGAGATGCTGCGGGCGGAGCAGATTATTCGTCCGACCGGCTTGCTGGATCCTCAGATCGAGGTACGGCCGGTGGAGGGTCAGATCGATGATCTTCTGACGGAGATTCACAAAGAGGTCGACAGGCATAATAAGGTATTGATCACCACTCTGACCAAGAGGATGTCAGAGGATTTGACGGCCTATCTGAAGGAGATGGATGTCCGTGTCAAGTATCTGCATTCCGATATCGATACTCTGGAGCGTCTGCAGATTGTGCGGGATCTGCGTATGGATGTCTTTGATGTTCTGGTAGGTATCAACCTGCTGCGAGAGGGTCTGGATATCCCGGAGGTCGCTCTGATCGCCATCCTGGATGCGGATAAAGAGGGATTTCTGCGATCGGAGACCTCTCTGGTACAGACCATCGGTCGAGCCGCCCGTAATGCGGAGGGTCATGTCATCATGTATGCGGATCTCATGACAGACTCCATGCGGGCAGCCATCAGCGAGACCAACCGACGCAGGCAGATCCAGATGGCCTATAACCAGGCCCATGGCATCACACCGACGACCATTAAGAAGGCCGTTCGTGATCTGGTGACCATCACCAAGGATGAGAATAAGTCCAACACATCCATCATGAAGAAGAAGGATGTGGAGTCCATGAGCCGTAAGGAGCTGAAGCAGGAGATAGCTTCTCTTACGAAAAAGATGAATAAGGCGGCAGCGGAGCTCAACTTCGAGGATGCTGCGGTTTATCGTGATGAGTTAAGGAAGCTTCGGAAGGCTCTGGATGAGTATGATAATTAAGCCGTGACATGTGATATAAGGACGCATGAGTGTTGATAGATAGGATGAATCTGCAGACAGGATTCGTCATAGAAGATAGAGTGGTTTATAGTATGAATGATAAGAAATATATTCGGATTCGTGGCGCCAGAGAGCACAATCTGAAGAATATTGATATTGATATCCCGAGAAATGAGATGGTCGTTCTGACAGGACTGTCCGGTTCGGGAAAGTCCTCTCTGGCATTTGATACGATCTACGCAGAGGGACAGAGGCGCTATATGGAGTCTCTGTCCTCTTACGCCAGACAGTTTTTAGGTCAGATGGAGAAGCCGGATGTGGATGAGATTCATGGCTTATCCCCAGCAATCTCCATCGATCAGAAGTCGACCAATCGGAATCCCCGTTCTACCGTAGGTACGGTGACGGAGATCTATGATTATCTGCGTCTGCTTTATGCCAGGATCGGCATTCCGCATTGCCCGAGATGCGGTAAAGTGATCGCAAAGCAGACGGTTGATCAGATGGTCGATCAGATCATGGCTCTTCCGGAGCGCAGCAAGATCATGCTGCTGGCTCCCATCGTCCGGGGACGGAAGGGAGAGCATGTCAAGCTGCTGGAACAGGCCAGAAAGAGTGGCTATGTCCGGGTACGCATCGATGGCAATATGTATGAGCTGGCAGAGGAGATTCATCTGAATAAAAATGTCAAGCATAATATCGAGATCGTGGTGGACCGTCTGGTGGTTAAGGCGGGACTGGAGCAGAGACTGACGGACTCCGTGGAGACGGTCATGAATCTGTCCGGAGGTCTCCTGATCGTGGACGTGATTGGCGGAGAAGCCATACATTTCAGTCAGAGCTTCTCCTGTGCGGATTGCGGGATTAGCATCAGCGAGATCGAACCGAGGAGCTTCTCCTTCAATAATCCCTTTGGCGCCTGTCCCATCTGTTCCGGTCTGGGCTTCCGCATGGAGTTCGATGAGGATCTGATGATCCCGGATAAGAGTATCAGTATCGCCGATGGTGCCATCACGGTGCTTGGCTGGCAGTCCTGTACGGATCCTAAGTCCTATACCTGGGCTATCCTGGATGCCTTGTCTAAGGAGTACCATTTTGATCTGAGTACTCCTTATGAGGAACTGTCCGAGGAGGTCCGTCATATGCTGATCCATGGTACCGACGGCCGAGAGGTGAAGGTTTACTATAAGGGACGCCGGGGCGAGGGCATCTATGATGTGGCCTTTGAGGGCCTGCTGCGTAATGTTCAGCGCCGTTACCGGGAGAATCATTCCGAGCGTATGAAGGCGGAGTATGAGGAATTCATGACAGTTACCCCGTGTCTGGGCTGTCACGGTCAGCGACTGAAGCCGGAGTCTCTGGCAGTGACCGTGGGGGATTATAATATTTATGAGCTCACCAGCTTGTCCATGAAGAGTCTGCTGGCTTATATCAATGAGCTGCAGCTGACGGACAGACAGCAGCTGATCGCAAAGCAGGTTTTACGAGAGATCAAGGCGCGTGTCGGCTTTTTGAATGAGGTGGGTCTGGACTATCTCAAGCTGTCCCAGGCCACAGCGACTCTGTCCGGTGGCGAGTCCCAGCGTATCCGTCTGGCGACCCAGATCGGTTCCGGTCTGGTGGGCGTCGCCTACATCCTGGATGAGCCAAGTATCGGACTTCACCAGAGAGATAATGATAAATTGATCGCTGCTTTGAAGCGTTTGAGAGATCTGGGTAACTCCCTGATCGTGGTGGAACACGATGAGGATACCATGCTGGCAGCGGATTATATCGTGGATATCGGTCCTCTGGCCGGATCAGAGGGTGGTCATGTCGTCGCAACGGGTACAGCACAGGACCTGATGAACAACCCGGACTCCCTGACGGGAGCCTATCTCAGCGGACGGAAGAAGATTGCCATACCGGCAGAGAGGAAGAAGCCGACCGGCTGGATTGAGGTCAAGGGAGCCAGGGAGAATAACCTGGCCGATATCGATGTGAAGATCCCCCTGGGTGTGCTGACCTGTATCACAGGGGTGTCCGGCTCCGGTAAGAGCTCTCTGATCAATGAGATCTTATATAAGAAGCTGGCCTGTGTTCTCAACCATGCCCGCATTAAGCCGGGTGCCCATAAGAAGATTCTGGGTCTCAATCAGCTGGATAAGATCATCGATATCGATCAGTCCCCGATCGGTCGTACTCCTCGATCCAATCCGGCTACCTATACCGGTGTCTTTGATCAGATTCGTGAGCTCTTTGCCATGACCAAGGATGCCAAGATGCGTGGCTATGACAAGGGCAGATTCAGCTTCAATAAGAAGGGCGGACGCTGCGAGGCCTGCGCCGGGGATGGTATCATTAAGATCGAGATGCATTTCCTGCCGGATGTCTATGTGCCCTGTGAGGTTTGTCATGGCAAGCGTTATAACCGTGAGACCCTGGAAGTGAAATACAAGGGCAAGAATATATTTGAAGTGTTGGATATGACGGTGGAGGAAGCCCTGCCATTTTTTGAAAGCGTACCTTCCATACGTCGTAAGATCCAGACCCTCTATGACGTGGGTCTTACCTATGTGAAGCTGGGACAGCCTTCCACGACCTTATCCGGAGGTGAGGCCCAGCGTGTCAAGCTGGCAACAGAGCTGAGCAGACAGAGCACCGGCCGGACCATCTATGTACTGGATGAGCCGACGACCGGATTACATTTTGCCGATGTGGATAAGCTGCAGATTATCCTCAACCGTCTCAAGGAAGGCGGCAATACGGTGGTGGTGATCGAGCATAATCTGGAGGTAATCAAGACAGCCGATTATATCATCGACATGGGACCGGAGGGCGGCGAAGGCGGCGGTCACGTCATTGCCTGCGGAACCCCGGAGGAAGTGGCTGAGATACCTGAGTCTTACACCGGCATCTATCTGAAGAAATATCTGAGTAAGGATACAGAAAGAGACAGGAAGACTCCGTCCGGTGAGAATTCGACGGGGGAGACTGATTCGCAGATGGGAGATTAGCATGAGTGAATTAACAAAGGTTGTGCTTGTGGGAGTCAATCTGAATAATGATCCGGATTTTGAGAGGAATCTGGAGGAGCTGGCGGCTCTCGCAGAAGCTTGTAATATGGAAGTGGTCGGTGTGGAACGACAGAATCTGGACCGGGTGAATACCGGTGTCTATGTGGGGACCGGTAAGGTGGATGAGATCAAGGCCCTGGCCCATATGCTGGAGGCAGAGATGGTGATCTTCGATAACAGCCTCTCTCCCATGCAGCTTCGTAATCTGAATGAGATCATCGAGCGTCCGGTTCTGGACCGAACGAATCTGATCCTGCAGATTTTCTCCTCCCGAGCCAAGACCAGGGAGGCACAGATTCAGGTGGAGACGGCCCGTCTCCAGTATGAGCTCCCCAGACTGACCGGTATGGGTATGGTTCTCAGCCGTCAGGGTGGCGGCAGCGGCGGAGGCTTTGCCAATAAGGGTGCCGGCGAGAAGAAGCTGGAGCTGGATAAGAGAAAGATCCGTCATCGCATCTCAGAACTGAAGAAGGAATTAAAAGAGATCGAATTACATCGAGAGACCCAGCGCAAACGCCGTCTGACCCAGGGGATCCCCCAGGTAGCCCTGGTCGGTTATACCAATGCGGGTAAATCCACTCTGATGAATGCTCTGCTGGATGCCTATGAGATGAGTGAGGATAAGAAGGTATTTGCCCAGGATATGCTTTTTGCTACCCTGGATACGACCGTTCGTAAGATATCCCTGCCGGATAAGAAGGAGTTCCTGCTCTCGGATACGGTAGGATTTATCGATAAATTACCCCATAATCTGGTGCAGGCCTTCCATTCCACACTGGAAGAGGTCAGATATGCGGACCTGCTGCTGGAGATCGTGGATTACTCGGATCCCCATTATGAGGATCATATGCAGGTGACCAGAGAGACCCTGAAGGAATTGGGAGCAGAAGATATCCCTTGTATTCATGTCTATAACAAATGTGACGGTATCCTGGAGGATATCCCTAAGGCCGGGAAGAATGCCATCTATATGGCAGCCGGCAAGGGGATCGGCCTGGATATGGTCGTGGATATGATCCGCAAGGAGATCTTCCAGGATTATGTGGACTGTGTCATGCTGATTCCTTATACAGAAGGAGCCTTGGTCTCCTATTTTAATGAAAATGCATCGGTATCCGAAGTGGAGTACACCGGTGAGGGAACAAAGATCAGCATGAGCTGTCTGCTGAAGGATCTGCAGAAATATAAAGAGTATGTGGTATTCTGATGCATATCATGACATGACAGAATAAAAACGGGACTGTGTGGACAGCCCCGTTTTCTTCTGCTATGTAGAGAACATTCTGCCATGTATAGAACATGTGAATGGAATCCGTGATCTTTTCGGATTTACTGAGAACATGCCGGTAGATTTCCTGATTCCTTAGTATTCGCTGGTGTAAGAACCCTCGATCTCCAACTTTCCGAAATATTTTTCAAAATCCATATGAAGATATTCACTCATCTGCTTCATCTCGATCACTGTTTTCACGTCAACAGGAACGCCTTCTTTTGCAGTACGGATCGTAGCAAGACCTTCCTTCTCACCATGAGTATAAACCTTATCATGCCCCTGAGCCTTTGGAGCATCACGAAGCTCCTGTAAGAAGGTGGAGAAGTGTTCCTTGATCTCATCAGGATTACCGAATATAGCCGGATCGATGGCGATAAAGCCATGGCAGGTGCCGGCTTTGCCATTTGTGTGAGTGTGATTGGAGGTTGTTCCCAGTGAGAGAATGGAACAGAAGATCTCACTGATCATACCATAACCATATCCCTTATGACTGCCGGAGATCTCTTCATTTCCACCGAGAGGCATGATGCCGCCTCCGATCTTGTTGGCAATATTACTCAGGACATCCGGAGCATCATCCGTAGGAATACCATCTTTATCCAATGCCCAGCTGCCGGGAAGCTTCTTTTCTGCTTTGCGATACATCTCCAGTTTACCTCTGGTTACTACAGAGGTGGAAGCATCGAAGAAAAACGGATAGGGATCTGCCGGTACACTGAGGGCAATCGGATTACTGCCCAGCATGGCCTTGCTTGCAAAGGTAGGTACCATGATCGCTTCCGAGTTGGTGAAGGATAGACCAATCATTCCCTGATCACAGGCCATTTTGCTGTAATAACCGGAGATGCCGTAGTGGTTGGAATTACGTGCGGTAACGATGGCGATACCGTTTTTCTTTGCCTTTTCGATCGCCTTTTCCATACAGAAATGTCCGATCAGCTGGCCCATGCCATCGTGCCCCTCGATGACAGCGGATACCGGAGTCTCGAATACGACTTCCGGCTTATTTTTTATCTTGATCATCCCCTTTTCGATACCCTTATGGTAGCGGGACAGACGCTGCATGCCATGAGATTCGATGCCATAACGATCTGCTAACAGAAGTACATCGGTGATGATCTGACTCTCTTCCTTGGAGAATCCGAATGCGCAGAATGCGTCATTACAGAATCTTTCTAAAGTCTCAATCTGGAATTTTAAATGTGCCATAGTAATCCTCCTTTTTCATCCATTCTCTGGATATTTTCCTGGTCATCGCTTAAGGGATAAGGCAATCCCTTCCCTTTGATATAGCTAATGTAACAAAAAGACGGGAAGTATCACAATTCCCGGGATAGAATTCGAAGAAAACTTGCAGATATTTTGCGGAAGATTTCGAAAATGAACAGATTATTTGCAAAGAATCTATCAAAAAGAAGACAGGAAAAGAAGACAAGAAAAAGAAGACAGGAAAAGAAGATAGAACAAAGAAGATAGGATAAAAAAGATAGGATAAAAAAGATAGGATAAAAAAGATAGGATAGAAAAGGACCCATCACATAGGGTCCTTAAAAAATGTATAATAATAATCACGTTCCGCTTTTTTTCTTGCCCGATCCATCAGATACTCCCGGTTTTTCTCATAATTTTTCGAGAAGATAATGCCATAGATACAATCCAATATATATAAGAAGGAAGTCCTCGAAGCAAAGCATCCCATCTTATCCCGATGCTCATCACAATCAATCTTTAGAACCACCTCTGCATACTTATTATATGGCCAGATATTATCGGCAGCAGTCAGCAGGATAAAAGGAATCCTGGCATACACCAGTTCGTCAATGATGTAGTGAATCTGTGTATTATTACAATATTGCGAGATGACCAGAGCACACTCCCGAAACTTCTGACTGATCGTCTGGCGGTTCAGATTCTCTGTAAAGCCGTTGAGAGGCTCCAGGTGACAATGCTTTCCGATACGCATTAATTTATATTGGAAGTCCTCTGCCAGAATTAAGGACTCTCCACGACCGTAGATATGAACGATATCCGAATTTGCGATCATATTGGCTGCTTTTGATAAAGAGACATAGTCCATCTGTCGGAAGGTTTTCTCCAGGGCCTGTTTGGACAGATTAAAGAAGGTTTTGGCGATATCATTATTGGATGCGTCAGCCTGAATCGGGATATCGACGCTGATCTTTTCGTGCTCCAATATCAGCTGCGTGAGCTCTCCGGATAACTTTACGCGAAAATCACTATATCCCCTGGTTCCTAACTTTTTGCATAAGCGTATGATCGAGGCCTGTGAGACATAGCATTGAGTAGATAATTCTTCCAGAGAGAGATTCACTACGATATGCGGATGTTTCTCGATAAATTCAATCACTTTCTGTTCCGATGATGTAAAATTCTCTTTGTCATGAAATTTTTCGACTAACATATAGGATGATCTCCTTTCTATATAATAGAAACCCATTATAATATAAACCCATTTTCAGACCATGGATATAAAAACACATATTTTTACAATTATCATACCATATTTTTTCTCAAAAGTACGGCATATTTTTTCTTTTTTGCAATCTAACTTTCAAAATAAAAGCAGGTTTTCAGAAAATTCTCTCTTTTCTTTGCAAGATTCTTTCATATTTGCTTAAAACTATTTCCTATCTCCTCTTGATTTATTATAATGCAGACATAAAGAAACACGAGAAAAACGCAGTGCACATAGAGCGTAGACAAAATGATTTCGAGATCACAGATCACAGGATAAAGAGAGGAGATTCAAGACTTATGAAAGCATTACAGACGACATTTCCTGAAGATTTCTTATGGGGAGGCGCCATTGCAGCCAACCAGGCAGAGGGTGCTTATCTGGAGGACGGTAAGGGACTGGATATCGCGTCCTGTTTTCCACACGGAATCAAGCATGAATATGATTATAAAGTCCTTCCGGGAAAACGTTATCCAAACCACGAAGCAATTGATTTCTACCATAGATACAAAGAAGATCTGGCCTTGATGGAAGAGATGGGATTCAAAGCCTTCCGTACTTCCATCCACTGGTCCAGAATCTTCCCGAATGGCGACGACGCAGAGCCAAATGAAAAGGGATTACAGTTCTATGATGATCTCTTCGATGAGATGATCAAGAGAGGCATGACTCCGGTTGTCACCTTAAGTCATTATGAAACACCGGTACATCTGGTAGATGAATACGGAAGCTGGAGAAGCAGAAAGCTGATCGATTTCTTCCTGAAATATTGTGAGACAGTATTTAACAGATATAAGGGCAAAGTAAAATACTGGCTGACCTTCAATGAAATCAATAATATGCGACGTATGCCGGGCGCCGCAGGCGGTATCTTCCCTTACGAAGGAGAGAATCTCCAGCAGGCTGTCTATCAGGCAAGCCATCACATGTTTCTTGCACATTCTCTGGCTGTAAAACTTTGTCATGAGATTGATCCCGAGGCTAAGATTGGTTGTATGCTCTCTCTGAGTAATACCTATCCTCATACCTGCAAGCCGGAGGATGTGTTTGAAACCATGGAACTTCGCAGAAGATCCTTACTCTTCGGTGATGTCATGATTCGCGGATACTATCCAAACTATATGGCAGACATCTGGGCTAAGGATAATGTAGAAGTAAAGATGGAGATGGGAGATGAGGAGATCCTTCAATCCTATACATCAGACTTCCTTGCATTCAGCTACTACAGAACATCCACTCATGAATACGGTCAGCCTTTCCATGGCGATACCGGTGGAGATCAGGGTACACCGAACCCATATCTGGAAACTACTCCATGGGGATGGCAGATTGATCCACTTGGATTACGCTACACTTTGAATGAATTATATGACAGATATCAGATTCCACTCTTTGTCGTTGAAAATGGTCTGGGCCAGATCGATGTGCCGGATGAAAATGGCCAGATTCATGATGATTATCGTATCGATTACATCAGAAGACATGTGGCAGCATTAAAGGATGCCATCAGAGATGGTGTGGAGATCTACGGATATACCTATTGGGGTCCGATCGATATCATCAGTGCCGGAACCGGTGAGATGAAGAAGCGTTATGGTTTCGTTTATGTTGATCTTGATAATGATGGAAATGGAAGCATGGAACGCAGAAAGAAAGACTCCTTTGAATATTATAAGAAAGTGATTGCATCCAATGGGGAGGACCTGTAAGATGGAAGAATCCAATAAAGAGAAAGCCTTAAGGCTTCATAAAGAATGGCAGGGCAAGATGGAGATGGTCTCCCGCGTGCCAACAGACAGCAATGAAGCGCTGGCCCTGGCTTACACACCAGGTGTTGCAGAGCCGTGTCTGGAGATTCAGAAAGACCTGTCGAAAAGCTATGAATATACCCGTCGCTGGAATACCGTTGCTGTCATCACAGACGGTTCCGCCGTCTTAGGTCTGGGCAATATCGGTCCGGAAGCCGGCATGCCGGTTATGGAAGGCAAATGTGTCCTCTTTAAGAACTTTGGTGACGTGGATGCTATTCCTCTGTGTGTGAAATCCAATGATGTCGATGAAATCGTCCATGTTGCCAGCCTGCTGTCCGGCAGCTTTGGAGGAATTAATCTGGAGGATATCAGTGCACCGAGATGCTTTGAGATCGAAAAGAAGCTGCAGGCAGCCTGCGATATCCCGATCTTCCATGATGATCAGCATGGTACAGCCATCGTAGTGTGTGCTGCTTTGATCAACGCATTGAAGCTGACCGGTAAGAAGATGGAAGAGATCCGTGTGGTACAGAACGGACCCGGAGCGGCCGGAACAGCCATCATCAAGATGCTTCTGAGCCTTGGCGTGAAGGATATCATCGCCCTGGATCGTAAGGGAGCCTTACTTCCCGGCAGAGAAGGGATGAATCCATTCAAGGAAGAGCTGGCTGCGCTTACCAATCCACGGAAATTCTCCGGAGGCTTAGCAGAAGCTCTGGTTGGAGCCGATGTATTTATCGGAACCAGTGTGGCAGGCTGTGTGACAAAAGAGATGGTAGAGAGCATGAATCAGGATGCCATCATCTTCGCCTGTGCCAATCCGACGCCGGAGATCTTCCCGGAAGCAGCCAAAGAAGCCGGCGCCAGAGTGATCAGCACCGGTCGTAGTGACTATCCGAACCAGGTAAATAACGTGCTGGTATTCCCTGGTTTATTCCGTGGAGTTCTCGATGCCAGAGCATCCCGCATCACAGAAAATATGAAGATTGCAGCAGCCTATGCCTTAGCCGGTATGATTACAGAGGAGGCATTAAATGAAGAAAATATTCTTCCCAAACCATTTGATGCCAATGTGAAGGATACCGTAGCTGATGCTGTAAAGGCAGCAGCCATCAAGGATGGAGTAAGCAGAATATAAGCTGCCTGTAATCATCTGAGTGTTATGAATTTACAAGAAAAATATATCTATAATATATTATAAACATGAAAAATATATTTATACATTTAATAAGGAGAAAATTATGGATATCAATCAGATCACGAGAAAACTCATCGAGCTGGCTGGTGGCGTGAGTAATATCAGCAGTATCACCCATTGTTCCACTCGTCTCAGATTCTTTGTAAAAGATAAATCGGTGGTAGACACAGAAAGTATCAAGAATACAGAAGCAGTCTTAGGTGTGGTATTTAAAACAGACGAGCTTCAGATGGTATTCGGAAAAAATGTCATCCCATTTTATAATGAAGCCAGCCGCATCTTTAATGAAGAAGGTGGCTCAGCCGGCAATAGCCAGGCTGCACCAAAGGTAAAAGGCAAGATGACAGCCAATGATGTATTAAATACCATCGTTGGTTTCGTATCCGCAGCAGTTACCCCGCTCATTCCTGGTTTGGTAGCCGGTGGTATGTTAAAGGTATTCCTTCTTCTGGGAACCTTAGCCTATGCTCCATTTGCCGAGACCATGGCTTACACCTTACTCAGCCAGTTAGCCAATGTACCATTCTACTTCATGCCGATCTTCGTAGCATACGGTGCTGCTAAGAAGTTAGGCGGAACACCGCTTTATGCCATGGCAGTTGCAGGTGCCCTCTTATATCCGGACTTTATATCCATGTTTGAAGAGAACACGGTTACCATCTTCTCTCTTCCTGTAACCAAGGTATCTTATTCCTCTACCTTACTTCCGGCTTTATTGATTGGTTTATTTGCTTACTATTGTGAGAAGATTCTTACCAGGATCATTCCGGGTATCTTAAGAACCGTTTTAGTCGGTATGTTAACCATGGCCATCACCTATGTTGCCGGTATCGTGGTATTAGGACCTCTGGGTGATGTGGTTGGTTCTGTTATCGTCAATGTATTCTTATGGGCTTCTTCTACATGTGGTCCTGTTGCCATCGCACTCCTCGCAGCTTGTATGCCTTGGTTAGTAATGACCGGTATGCATCATGCCGTAACTCCATTCATGGTTCAGGCCTTTGCAGATCCTGGTTATGATGTATTCTTCCGTCCTTCCTATATTCTTCATAATATGGCTGAAGGTGGTGCTTGTATCGGTGTTGCTCTTCGTACGAAGAGCAAAGAATTCCGTGCAGAATGTTTATCCCTCGCTTTTGGTTGTATCGTAGCCGGCGTAACGGAGCCAGCTCTCTACGGTGTAAACTTTAAATTAAAACGTCCGATGATCGGTATCATGGCTGGTGGTGCTGCCGGTGGTATCGTCGCAGGTCTCATGGGTGTTTGTGCTTACGTATATGGTTACTCCACCATCCTTGCTCTTCCTATATTCCAGGATACGATGATCGGTATGGCAATCGCCATTGCAGTGGATATCGTCGTAGCAGCAGTGGTAACCTTTATTCTTGGATTTGAAGATGTGGTTGCAGTAAATGCAGAGAAGCCACAGCTTACAGAAGCAGCTTCTGACATGATCGAAGAAGCAGCAGAGACAAAGGCAGCAGAAGGTCTCGTGGTTGCAGTTCCTGTTGAAGGAAATGTGATCCCGATGAATGAAATCCCGGATGATATCTTCGCAGCTGGTATCCTTGGAAATGGTGTGGGCATCCAGCCGGAAGCAGAAGAAGTCAGAGCACCATTTGACGGAACCGTGGAAAGCGTGACAGCATCCAAACATGCAGTAGGCTTACGTAGTACAGATGGTATCGAGATGCTGATCCATGTCGGTATCGATACCGTAAAAATGGAAGGCGACGGCTTCGAACTTCTGGTTGACCAGGGTGCAGAGGTGAAAAAGGGACAGACTCTCATCCGTTTTGATAAGAAGAAGATCGCCAAAGCCGGTTACAGTGATACGGTCGCTGTTCTGGTATCCAATGCGGACAACTATCCGGACTTCCGGATTCCGAAGACAGGTAAGATGACATTCGGTGAAGACCTGATGCTCTTATCCTGAATAGAAATTGTCAGACCTCCGCTTGTTCCTTACAAGCATAAATAGAAAGTGTCGTTAGTGTTTCCCCCTCTGATATCATAACTATGACACGATAAAAGGATCATCATACCTCCATATATGATGATCCTTTTTTATTTTACAGAAAGATTTTATGCGACTTTCTCAGACACAGAAAATGATGCTCCTCTCATAAAATATACCCATGGGGAGTATGTAAAATTCCATTGACATATACTACAGGGGGGTATATATTATAGTTGTTACTAACCTTTACAAAAGAAGCTGATCCATCTGTGAGGCAGGATATCTTATGGGGGAAGAAGTTTATGGAAGATACGAAAGATAAGACTCTTACAGAAGCGTGTAAGGGAAAGAAAGAGCCGGAGGACTCCTCGAAGGCTTCGGATCAGATGCCAGGGCAGGCTTCTGCCACGGTTGAGGTCCGGGCAGACAGGAGATGCTGCTGCCATGATGCCACAGAGGGGACAGAGGGACAGAAACAGACGATTCGCACGGATGAGAATAAGAAGAAGCTCCTGAACCGGCTTCGCCGTATCGAAGGCCAGGTCAGAGGTCTGGAGGCTATGATTGAGAGAGACGCTTATTGTAATGACATCCTGCAGCAGTCCGCTGCAGTGAATGCTGCCATGAATTCCTTTAACCGGGAGCTGATCGCCAATCATATGAAGAGCTGTGTCGTCCGGGATCTCAGAGAGGGCAAGGAGGAGATCATCGATGAGCTGCTGGCGACCCTACAGAAGCTTATGAAGTGATCATCGATGAGCCGGTGGTAACCTTACAGAAGCTTATGAAGTGATCATCGATGGGCTGCGGATAGACTTGCAGAAGTTTATGAAGCAGTTACTGATTCAGATATACGCTTTGGTCGGATTTTAACAGGAGGATGTCAGCAAGGCTGACCGGAATCCGGCGCCAAAGCTCGTGAGTGAGTTCTGATATGATAAGAGAAAGGAGCAGAAGATGCAGAAGAAGTTTTCGGTGACCGGCATGACCTGTGCGGCCTGCTCTGCCCATGTGGAGAAGGCAGCCAGATCTGTGGATGGAGTATCGGAGGCCGTGGTCAGCCTCTTAACCAACTCCATGCAGGCCAGCTTCGAGGAGCCGGCGACAGCAGAGCAGATCTGCCGGGCCATAGAGAAGGCAGGATATGGAGCCAGTGTCATGGGGAGTGATGGGGAGAATCGTGGTAAGGCTACTTCTCACAGGGAGCAGCTGGAGGATCATGAGACACCCAGATTACGTAAGAGGCTGATCGCCAGCCTTTGTATCCTGATTCCCCTGATGTATATCTCCATGGGACACATGTTCCACTTTCCTATGCCGGATTATATGATGGGTGGCAGTATACCATCCGGTATCTATCAGATGGTTTTAAGTGCCATCGTCATGATCATAAATCAGAAGTTTTTTATCAGTGGTTTTCAGAGCCTGCTGCATGGTTCGCCCAATATGGACACCCTGGTCGGCATGGGTTCCGGCGCAGCCTTTGTCTATAGTGCGGGTGTTTTATTTGTTCGTTGTATTCAGGCATATCAGACAGGAGAGGTCCTGACGGACATTATGATTCATGATTATTATTTTGAATCGGCAGCCATGATCCTGACTCTGATCACAGTAGGTAAGATGCTGGAAGCTTATTCCAAGGGCAAGACGACGGATGCCATCAAGGGTCTGATGGATCTGGCACCGAAGACGGCCGTGCTTCTGATCGATGGAGAAGAGCGAGAGGTTGATGTGGAAGAAGTCCGGGTGGGTGATTCTTTTGTGGTCCGTCCGGGTGAACACATTCCGGTAGATGGTAAGATTAGGGAGGGACGGACCTCCGTCAATGAGTCTGCCCTCACCGGGGAGAGTCTGCCGGTAGATAAAGAGATAGATTCTGCGGTTTCTTCCGGTACCATGAATCTGTCCGGTTATATCGTCTGCCAGGCGACCAGAGTCGGAGAGGATACGACCATTCAGCAGATCATCCACATGGTGGAGGATGCCTCTGCGACTAAGGCACCTATCTCCAAGACAGCGGATAAGGTGGCGGCTGTTTTTGTACCTGCGGTACTCACGGTTGCTCTTATCACAGGAATCGGCTGGCTGCTGGCGGGGCAGGAGCTGGGATTCGCTGTGGCCAGAGCCATCAGTGTCCTGGTGATCAGCTGTCCCTGTGCCTTAGGTCTGGCTACGCCGGTTGCCATCATGGTGGGCAGCGGTATCGGAGCGAAGAATGGTATCCTGTATAAGACCGCCATCGCACTGGAGACATCCGGTCGTATCGATTATGTGGTTCTGGATAAGACCGGAACCGTGACCAGGGGACAGCCCATGGTCACAGACATTCTGCCTATGCAGGGTGTGTCGGAGGAGGAGCTGCTTATGCTGGCAGCTTCTGTGGAAGCCAAAAGCGAGCATCCCCTGGCCATGGCCATCGTGGATTATAGGAAGGAGCAGCAGCTATCCTGTCCGGAGGCCGATCAGTACCAGGCACTTCCTGGCTATGGACTGCGGGCAGTCTACGAAGGACAGGAGGTTATCGCGGGGAATCTGGCTCTTCTTAAGAAAGAGGGCATACCGACAGATTCTCTCCGGGAGATGGGAGAAGCGCTGGCCTCCCAGGGCAAGACTCCACTGTATTTTGTGAGAGATCATAAGATCCTGGGACTGATCGCTGTGGCAGATACCATCAAGGAAGATAGCCGTCAGGCTATCGAAGAATTAAAGGGTATGGGACTGCAGGTCCTTCTCCTCACAGGAGATAATCAGAAGACGGCGCAGGCTATCGCCCGGCAGGCAGGCATCGAGCATGTGATCTCCGATGTCCTTCCGGATCAGAAGGAGGGCTATGTCCGTAAGCTCTGTGAGAAGGGGCGTACCATCATGGTGGGTGATGGTATTAATGATGCTCCGGCCCTGACCAGAGCCGATGCCGGTATTGCCATCGGAGCCGGATCGGATATCGCGATCGATGCGGCAGATGTGGTCCTTATGAAGTCCTCCCTGATGGATGTGGCAGCAACCATTCGTCTGTCCCGTCAGGTGATTCGGAATATTCATGAGAATCTCTTCTGGGCATTTTTCTATAATGTTATCGGTATCCCACTGGCCGCCGGTCTCTGGTATCCTTTTACGGGAATCCTGCTGAATCCGATGTTCGGTGCAGCTGCCATGAGCTTATCGAGCTTCTGTGTGGTATCCAATGCCTTGCGTCTGAATCTCTTTGATGTCAGAAGCAGGCGAAAGGATTCGAATTATAAGATAAAGGCACCCTTGCTCAGTCAGGAAGAACTGAGTTCACATAATACTCAAGAAGCTATTCAGAAAGAAGGAGGAAGAATGATGACAAAGACATTAAAGGTAGAAGGCATGATGTGCAAGATGTGTGTAAAGCATGTAAAGGCTGCTCTCGAGGCTTTTGAAGGAGCGACAGCAGATGTGAATCTGGAGGCAGGAACCGCTACAGTGGAGTGCCCGGACAGCATCAGTGTAGATGCCTTAAAGGCAGCAGTCGTAGATGCAGGCTATGAAGTGACATCTGTAGATTAAGTGCAAGTGTCTGCAGAATTAGCAAAGTGTGTCTGTAGAATCAGCGGAAGATTCCGGCAGATTGCAGGGCAGGATGATTCTTTTGTCTTAAGAATCGTCCTGCCCTCTTGTGTTAATTATGGATAGTATGCCATGATCCCGTCTCATAGCTGGATATCTATTATTACCATATCCCTCGATAGATTCTGCCCTTTATATGCCGTGTCTCTCGATAGATTCTGCCCTTTATATGCCGTATTCCTCGATGGCTTCTGCAATCTCATCCAGATCGATCTCCAGCTTGTTGTCGTAGATGGCCATCCCGACTTTGCCTTCCAGTGGATGAAGAATCGGTGTCCAGTCCTCATCCATAAAATTATAGGTGATCAAAAAGCCTTTCTTCGGATCTAAAATCCAGTATTCTCTGACTCCTGCCTGCTCATATTTGCATAATTTCAGTGTCATATCCTTTTTTCTGGTGGATGGTGACAGTACCTCCAGAACGAAATCAGGAGCTCCGTATACTCCGAATCCCTTGATCTTATCCCTGTCACAGATAATGATGATATCGGGCTGCACCATGGTTCGGTTATCACAATCCAGCTGCACATCAACCGGAGAGATGGCAACCTTGCAGGGACCTTTATTCTTCCTGATATAATTGTAAATAGTAATATGAAAAATTCCGATGATGTCCTGGTGGATAAAACGAGGAGATGTCATATCGTAAAATACACCATCGATCAGCTCTACCCGTCTCTCCTCCGGTAATGCATAGTAATCCTCCAGTGTATACTGGCCGGGCTTCTTCTCTGGTATACTTGCAGCATCTTGCTCGCTGATAGCCCTGCTCCCGTATGTAACTGCTGCCTCACGGACCATGTCGCCCGCCGGATTCTTCCGCTCTGTCTCATAGGTGTATGCTCTTCCCTGATAGCGGGTCTCATCTCCGGTCAGAACACGCTCTATGGCATCCAGAGTTGCCTTTCTGGGCTTCTTTGTCTCTCCGGAAAATATCTTCTGTAAGGTAACAGCCGGGATACCGGTATAGTCAGATAACCTTGCCAGGCTATAGCCTCTGCTCTCTTTGATCTGACACATTTCTTCTCTCGTCATAAGGCAGTCCCCTTTCTTTCATGATCATATGCTGTGGAGCGGACGAAGGTCGCATAGTTGATTTTTAAATATATATTATCACATACTTTGATATAATACAATATATAATAATGTATAATAATATAAATAGTTACCTATTCCTCTCCTCTCTTCCTTTCCCATCATTGACAAAAGATTTTATTCCCATTACAATATAGCTATGAAAACTATATCTCGCTATCACCTGAAGATACTTTCTGGTTTCTGAGGCTGTCTGAAGATTCCGAGAGCTTGCTGAGAGACGGAAGAGATATATGACTGTGAAGTGGTGATTATTCGCGAGGATACGCATGGGTTCCGGGAGGAAGACGTCAGTAAAGTTGACCGGAATTCGGTGTCTGGACTCGCGAGCGAGTATTGAATAGGAGATTATTTATGAAATATCAGATTATCAGTGATGGTTGTTGCGATTTGACGCAGAAGGAGATTGATCAGTATCATCTTCGCATCGTTCCCTTTTATGTGTCCTTTGACGAAGAGAATTATTATAAAGAGATCGAGCAGATTGGAATCCGTGAGGTCTATCAGCGTATGGTAGTGGATCAGCCGGATGTCTTCCCTAAGACTTCCCTTCCATCCATGCAGGATTATATCGATGTATTTACAGAGTATTATGAACAGAACATGGCAGTGATCTGTATTTGTTTCACTCCGGCTCTGAGTGGTTCCTATAACTGCGCCTGTAATGCGCGTGAGATCGTATTGGAGGAGCATCCTGAGGCGCAGATTACCGTGGTGAATTCCACGGCAGGCACAGTGAGTCAGGCATTGATGGTAATTGAAGCGGGTCGGATGCAGCAGGCTGGGATATCTTATGAGGAGGCTGCAGCCAGGCTGGAGCAGATAAAAAAGACCAATCGTATCTTTTTCACGGTGGGGAATCTGGATTATCTGCAGCATGGCGGACGCATCGGCAGACTGGCCGGCATCGCTGCCAGTGCTTTATCCCTGAAACCGCTGATTACGTTGGTGGATGGAGAGATCACTTCCTCCGGCATTGCCAGAAGCAGAAAGAAGTCCATGAAGAAGACCATAGAGCTGATGGTCAATTATTTCAGAGAGACCGGGGAAGATCCCAAGAATTACGAATATGCCGTAGGCTTCGGCTTTGATATCGAGGAAGGACAGAGTTTCTATGAGACGATTCTGAACGAGGTGAAGGAGAGAGGCTGGGCAGATCATGTCTTAAGAACTCAGATCGGAGCGACCATCGCAGTTCACACAGGACCACATGCATTGGGCATCGGTATCATCAGGAGATATGATACCTTTTAATCCATGACGCAGAATACTTATGAATTTAATTGAAAGAGACAGAAGCAGGCTTCCGCAGGATGACAGGATTCACGGAATCCTGCTTTTTTCTTGCCATATTCTTCCTTATCCTTTATACTAGGCATGTGACTATATGTTTAAGGGATGATTTGATACATTTGATAGGGTCAGATGTGTTAAAGGAGAAGGAAAGTCTGCTATGTTAACTTATAATTTTACGGGAATCGGTAAGGATTCCATGTACGAATATCTATATAAATGTATCAAGGAAGATATCCTGGCAGGTAAGCTCATGGCGGGAGAGAAGCTTCCTTCCAAGCGTAGCTTTGCCAGAAACCTGGGAGTCAGTGTGATCACTGTGGAGAATGCCTATGGACAGTTGATGGCGGAAGGATATATTTATTCTCTGCCTAAGAAGGGATTCTATGTCTCGGAGGTCAGAGATGTCCGATATGATCATGAGCGGAAGAGTCGGGAAGAGTCTGCTGTTTTATCTCAGGAGAAGGTTACTTATCTGGCGGACTTCTCCAGCAATCAGACCGATACGGAAGTCTTTCCTTTTACCATATGGACGAAAACCATGCGGGAGATTATGAGTGGGAATCAGGAACAGCTTATGACCAATGCCCCCAGTGCCGGTATCCTGGAATTAAGGCAGAGTATCGCCTCTTATCTGCAGGACTTTCGTGGCATGAATGTCAGGCCCGAGCAGATTGTTGTCGGTGCCGGGACCGAATACCTCTATAGTCTTCTGATCCAGCTTCTGGGAAGAAATGTAAGATATGGTCTGGAAAATCCCGGTTATCATAAGATTGCAAAGATGTGCCACCGGATGGAGGTCCCTTATTGTTATGTGAATCTGGATAAGGACGGGATCACGGTGAAGGAACTGGAGGAGAAGGAAGTAGATGTGATACATATCTCCCCATCTCACCATTTCCCCACAGGAATCGTGATGCCCATCAGCCGCAGGTATGAATTGCTGGGCTGGGCGTCGAGAAAGGCAGAACGCTATATTATAGAGGACGACTATGACAGCGAATTAAGACTGGCAGGTAAACCGATTCCGACCCTGCAGAGTATTGATCTGTCGGATCAGGTCATCTATATGAATACATTTACCAAGACCCTGTGTTCCACGGTCCGTATCAGCTATATGGTATTACCGGAGCCACTGGCGGTCCGTTTCTATCAGGAACTCAGCTTCTATTCCTGTACGGTGTCCAATTTTGAACAATACACCCTGGCACGATTTATCGAGAGTGGCAGTTTTGAGAAGCATCTTAATCGTTTACGTAATTTTTATCAGAATAAAAGAGATCGGATCCTGGAGGTATTCTGCAGGAAGCCATTGGGAGAGCGCATCACCATTATGGAAGAGGATGCGGGTTTACATTTCCTGATGAAGATCAAAAGTGACAGATCTCAGGAGGAGATCGTGTCAGCGGCCTTGCAGGAGGGGATAAAGTTAGTCCCTATGTCCGGCTATTATATAGGAGAAGAGAAGCATTATGACCATATCTATGTGATGAATTATTCTTCGATCCGGATCGACCAGATCGAAGATATCGCATGGAGCTTGTCGAAGATATTATAGAGGTATGAGGAATGAATCCCAAGATAAAAAATGTACTGATTGAAGTAAATAAAGTAATCATAGGTAAGGAAGATATCGTGAAGAAGGTTCTGATGGCACTTCTGTCCGATGGACATGTTCTTCTGGAGGATGTGCCGGGCGTCGGCAAGACGACCATGGCCCTGGCCTATTCCAAAGCATTGGGTCTGGATTATAAGCGTATTCAGTTTACACCGGATGTTATGCCCTCGGATGTGCAGGGTTTCTTCTATTATAATAGACAGAGTAATGACTTTGAATTCCGGGAGGGCGCAGTCATGACCCAGATCCTGTTGGCGGACGAATTGAACCGTACCTCCAGTCGTACCCAGTCCGCTCTCCTGGAGGCTATGGAGGAAGGACAGGTTACCGTGGACGGCTCAAGCTACCTCCTGCCACAGCCATTTTTTGTGATCGCTACGCAGAATCCCACCGGATCGGCCGGAACTCAGATGCTGCCTCAGTCTCAATTGGACCGCTTCATGGTTCTGCTGTCCATGGGATATCCGAGTCTGAAGCAGGAGATTGCGCTGATGAGAGATCGCGGACAGGGAAATCCTCTGGATTATGTAGAGACGATCCTGGATGCGCCCACTCTGTTGAAGATAAGACAGGAGGTACAGGAGACAGAGGTTTCTCCTCTGATCTATCAATATATTGCCATGCTGGCGGAAGCCACTCGCAGACATGAACTGGTGGAGGTTGGTGTGAGCCCCCGTGGATCGCTGGCCCTCTGTCGTATGGCTAAGGCGGGAGCTTATCTGGATGAGAGGGATTATGTGATCCCGGAGGATGTGCAGGCAGTCGTGAGAGAGGTCTTCGGACATCGTATGATCCTGAAGCCGAGAGCCAGATTGACTGAACATATCACCGATGAGATCATCAAAGAGATTCTGACATCGGTCAGCGTACCGGATGTGAAGAACAGAAGAAGAGGAAAGCTATGATCGGAAAGAGAATGAAAAGAAGGGGAAGACTATGATTGGCAGATTCTTATCATTAATCCTCCTGTTCTTGTCCGGATGTCTCATCTTTTATTATCATTCGGGAATCGGACTGACTCTCTATCTTATGGCATCCTTGCTGATCCTTATCGCGGCTGTCTTATACTATCATCTCTTACCGGCCAGTCTGCCATGTACTCTGGAGCTGCCGGCCAGTTGTGCCAAGAATCAGAAGGTGACAGGCTATCTGCATGTGGTTCAGCATGGACGTCTGCCGATCTATCACGGACGGGCCAGAATAAGGATTCATAGTCTCTACTATCGGAAGGAGGAAGAGATCTCTCTGGATATCATGCTGATGGGAGGAGAGGAAGGAATCGCGGCCTTTGATCTTCAGATGCCCTATGCAGGCATGGTGGAGGTCATCCTGGAGGAAGCGGAGCTCTATGGTATCTTTCACATCGGTCGTAAGGTCATCCTGTCCTCACTGAAGAGGTCAGTCATGGTACTGCCGGATACCAGAGAGCTGAGACTGGATTTTCCGGATCTGGGAGGGATTCACGAGGATGGTATGGAGATCCGGGAGGATGTGAGGGGCTATGATCCCGGTATGTACTATGGCATCCGCCCCTATGTAGATGGGGATTCCATCAAACATATTCATTGGAAATTAACCGGCAAGACAGAGGAATATATGGTGAAGGAGCTGGGAGTCCCTTCCGGCACGGAGCCTCGTCTCTACCTGGATACCCAATTGCCGGATCTCAGGCCAGAGAAGATCGATTGTCTGATCGAGGACTATTTCTCCTGCTCGATCGAACTACTGGCCAGAGGCATCCCTCATATCCTTTGCTGGCATAAGGAAGGAGGTCATCTGGAGGAGTATCCGGTGGAGAATTATCTTATGCTGGAGGAATGTATGGAACCTCTCTATCGGGTGAATTTCTGGGAGGATATCCATACAGGAACAGATTGCAGGATTTATTATATGAGTCACGATGGACAAGTGGCCTATGGTCTCTATCGACAGGAAGAGGGAGTCTATCTGCAGAAGAGGGAATATCAGATCTTCTGAAGCTATACCAGGGGATCGTAACAGATGGCTGTCAGATAGCAAGAGATCGTAAGAATAGCCGGCGGACAGGAAGAAATTGTAAGAATAGCCGGTGGATAGCAAGGAATCGTAAGAATAGCCGGCGGACAGGAAGAAATCGTAAGAATAGCCGGCGAATAGTAAGAGATGGTAGGAAGTAACTGGCGGATAAGAGACGGAGGAAAGGAGACAGGGCATGAAGCAGCTGCATCATGAGAGCTATGATCATATGGTATCGCAGGCCTTTTCTGTGCAGGCATGGAAGGACGATGGCGACTGGATGGAAGGACTGCATCAGATTCTTATCCTGTGGATGGGAACGGCAAGTATCCTCTTCTGGCTGGATCAGCTGTGCCAGCTGGAATTCTGGAATCCCCTCCTTTATCTGTCCTGCCTGTTTTTCGCAATCCTTCTCCATGGACTCTCTGTGATGACAGAGTCCGGTCAGAAGAAGCTGCTCTATCTGGGCTGGCTTATCTTAAGCTGTCTTCCCCTGCTTCTTGGTATGATACAGGAAGGCATCGCCGGTCTCTGTCACGATGCAGACCTGACCATGTCGACCCTTGGCGTCCTTCTTCCCTACAGGGGCCATGCGACGGATTCTGTGCTGGCAAAAAGCTGTGCCATGATTCTGGTCTCCTGCTGGATTCTGCTTATCCTGCAGATTGCTGCCAGATACATGCGCTATCTTAGCATCCTATGGATCCTCTGCATGCTGATCGGATCGATTTATACAGGGCAAAATGTGGATATAGCTGCTTATTTTTTCTGTCTTTTGTGGATTATGCTAAGTTATATAGCTTCCATGAGGGCTTATCTGACGATTCTCCTGCCACTGACCCTGATCTTAGCCCTGCTCAGTCATACCTTGTCTCTGCCACAGACGACAGGCTGGGCCAATCGATGGGAAGACTTTCGTTATCATAAGAATTCCACTGTCTTACCCGAAGGAGATCTGACCCAGGCAGGGCAGATGAAGCGAAGTCGGCAAGTGGCTCTGCAGGTAGACCTGACCCAGGAAGGCTATTATTATCTGAAGGGATATATCGGAAGCATTTACGAGAAGAATCGATGGACAAATGATCAGCAATCCCTGCAGGATATGGAGGCCGGTATTCTCAACGGTCAGACCGAATTCTTACGCTGGATGCATAGTCAGGGCTGCTCCGGATGGAATGAACTGGCAGAGGAGACAGATCTGATTCAGAAACAGAAGATGAAGATACATAATCTTCATGCCTGCTCAAAATATCTCTATCTGCCCTATGAATTGCTCACTCAGGCAGGGGAGATAGAAGAAGCAGGATTTGGTGTATTCAGCAGTGGGGAGAGCCTGCTGGCCAGAGGTGTTTTGGGACAGAAAGAATATGAGATTAAGACAGGCTTCAGTCTGGCAGGAAGCCAGATCGAGACCCTCTCTTCATCGGAGGACAGCTCCGGCAGCTGCTATGATGCCTACGAAGAATATGTGAACCGTACCTGCCTGACTCTCTCCAAGGAAGACAAAGAGATCCTTCGTGAGATCTTTGACGGAGACAGTACGGTAGGTGTGGATGACACCTTACTGGTCGTACAGCGTATCAGAAACTGGCTGAAGGGACATGTAAGCTATGATGAGGAGCCGGGCAGCCTGCCGGAAGGACGCAGCTTTCTGGACTGGTTTGTGCATGAGAATCCCAGCGGTTATGATGTACACTATGCGACCCTTGCGGTTATGATGTTTCGTTATTACGGCATCCCTTCCCGATATGTGGAGGGATATCTGCTCGAGGGCGGCTCTGAGATTCCCGAAACATCTGCCCATGCCTGGCCGGAGATCTATCTGTCCGGTTATGGCTGGATTCCGGTGGAGGTGATGGAGGAGTATCAGGCCCGTATGCCATCTTATCTGGAGGAAGACGGTGGACAAGCTTATGCTCAGAATCAGTCAGAGGAGCAGAGCGTGTCAGACCCCGATCATTCTTCGGACAGTACAGAAGAAGTGTCTGACAGACCGGAGGATAGCATAGAAGATAAGTCTGCCGGAGCTGAGGATCACAGGGAAAATGTATCAGAAACAGAAGAAAATGTATCCGACCGGACGGAAACAGAAGAAAATGTATCCGACCGGACAGAAACAGAGGAAAATGTATCGGAAACGGGGGAAAATATATCCGATTCCACGGAAGACATTTCCAACGATGATCAGAAAAATCAGGATATCAGCGACAGGAAAGACAGAAAACAAATCTCTGCCTCTTTCATTTTATCTATCATAATTATGATACTCTTACTCGGCATGATATCAGGAGTATTGATTCTGTGGATACGAGAAATCTTCTATAAAAAGAGAGCGACGGAGAGTATCTCCCCTGAGAGATGCGTGATCATGTGGTATCAGTATTGTATCTGGTTACTTTATGAGCTCACAGCGGATGAGAAGAAACAGAGGCGTATGGCTTCTGATAATCGACTTATATCCTGGGAAGGATACTGGCTGCTCTACCATCCGGATACCCGCAAGGAAGTCCTGCATCAGGCCGGCCTGCTGAGGCAGAAGGCCATCTATCGTCAGAAAGGCATCGACTGGCAGGAAGCAGAGCCTGTGATAGGATATCTTCGTCAGGAATACCAATATCTCTATCATATGCTGCCCTGGAGGAAGAAGATAAAAGTCAGTCTGGGTATACGACCTGCAGCTGCCACTTTCTTCAAAGCATGATATCCCGGGTCTTCCTCCGGAGGAAAGATTCTTCTGAGAGCGGATATAAAATCTTGTCAGATAATATCTCCTATGCTATGATGTAGGGCGATAATAGATATGCAAAAAAGGAGTTTGAAATATGTGGATCGCAGATCAATGGAAAGAATATGAAGTCATCGACTGTTCTGCAGGGGAGAAGCTGGAGCGTTGGGGTAAGTATACCTTACTCAGACCGGACCCTCAGGTAATCTGGCAGACGAAGAAGGAGGATCGTCGCTGGCGTAAACTGAATGCCCATTACCATCGCAGTAAAAAGGGCGGTGGAGAGTGGGAATTCTTCGATCTTCCGGAACAGTGGGATATCCATTATCGAGACTTAACATTTCGCCTGAAACCATTTAGTTTTAAACATACCGGATTATTTCCCGAGCAAGCGGTGAACTGGGACTGGTTTTCTGATAAGATTCGCAAAGCCGGACGTCCGGTCAAGGTATTGAACCTCTTCGCTTATACCGGAGGAGCTACTCTGGCAGCAGCGGCGGCCGGTGCGTCAGTTACTCATGTGGATGCATCCAAGGGTATGGTCAGCTGGGCGAAGGAGAATGCGACCGTATCCGGACTGGGTGAGAAACCAATCCGCTGGCTGGTGGATGATTGTGTCAAGTTTGTCGAGAGAGAAATCCGCCGCGGGAATCATTATGACGGCATCATCATGGACCCGCCATCCTATGGCCGTGGACCGAAGGGCGAGATCTGGAAGATCGAGGAGAAGATTTATCCGCTGGTTCAACTCTGTCAGCAGATTCTCAGTGATGATCCCCTCTTCTTCCTGATCAATTCCTACACGACCGGTTTGCAGCCGGCTGTGCTGGCCTATATGCTCGGCACTACCATACAGAAGAAGCACGGGGGCAGAGTGGCGGCAGAAGAGATTGGTCTGCCTGTATCTGTAAATGGTCTGGTATTACCATGCGGAGCTTCCGGAAGGTGGGAGAAGCTATGAAAGCAAAGAAAGTAGCATTTTACGGATTATTTCTGGCCCTGGCCCTGGTGGCAGGCTATGTGGAGCGCCTGATCCCCATTAATCTGGGGATCCCCGGCGTCAAGATCGGTCTGGCCAATATCGTGACCATGGTACTCCTATACTGTGTGGGCTGGCAGGCAGCAATCCTGATCAGCGCGGCCAGGATCCTTTTATCCGGCATCTTATTCGGCAGCGGCTTCGCCATGGTATACTCCGCGGCCGGTGCTGCCTTAAGTATCCTGGTAATGATTCTTCTGAAGAAGACACGATTATTCGGCAGTATCGGCGTCAGTGTGGCAGGGGGAGTCTTCCATAATGTGGGACAGATTCTGGTAGCCATCGCTGTTCTGGAGACGACCTCTCTGGGCTACTATCTGCCCGTTCTCATCATCTCCGGTCTGGCAGCAGGTATCTTCGTCGGACTCCTCAGCGGATGGCTCACCGTACGCCTGCATCCGATTCTGAGACAGGAGTTCGGGGATATATCGTAAGAAAATAAATACAGAACTTTAAGTAAGAACGACTGTCATTCCTATCCAAGGATATGGGCAGATCTTTATCTTAATTAATCTTATATGCCCAATATTCCGGCCTGTCTCGTGAGTTTTGGGCATATTCTTATATAATTAATGTCATCTGTCCGAAAACAAGGTGGGGCCAGGAAATCTTGGGCAGGGGACAAAGCAGATAAGGATTATCTGCCCAAAACCCAAGTAGAAGCCAAAGATCTTGGGCAGGAGACAAAGCAGATAAGGATCATCTGTCCAAAAACCAGAAAAGAAGCCAGGAAGATAGGGCAGGAGAAGAGAAAGATAATATCATATTATATATAGAAGAAAAAAGATTTGACAAAAGATAAGATATCAAGTACAATAAGCAGGTACACAACGCATCCGAGTGTGTCATAAAAACTGCGATGCGACCTCGCGCCGCATGCCAGGGACATAAACCATATAGAAGGATATCCGGATGATTCCCTATCCCCCGGAATCCCATAAGAAGAATTCTACTAAGAAGATTTCTTCAGGAAGTATCCTTTAAGAAGGATTCCTCAGGACAGTCTGTGATCCTGCAGAGAGAGCAGGATGAGATCAGTGCATGAGACTGTCTGATTCATAAGGAATCCTATGGTAGAACGTCCAAAAAAGTGCGATACATTCGATGAATTTTGTTAAAATTAATACTTGATTTCATTATGATTTCCTGTATAATAAGAGATGTTGTGTGACATGATAGCGAAGAAGCGTGAGGTTGCTACCCAGGGTTGTTTTTATGAGGTAGGTTTTCCGTGGAGCGAATGTCAAGTTAAGGAAACTGGCGACAAGTCACTGTGCAAACATACAATCTACAATTATGCGTAGAGACGCAGTGTGTTATCTGATAGGATACACACGGAGGAGTGTACAGTCACCGCTTGTCGTACTGGTATTAAGTGCGAAAAGGAGGCGACTTTTTTTATGGCAAGTCAGATCATGAGAATTACGTTAAAGGCGTACGATCATCAATTAATCGATGCAGCAGCTAAGAGCATCATTGAAACTGTAAAGAAAACCGGATCTAAGGTGAGCGGCCCTGTGCCAATGCCTACTAAGAAGGAAGTAGTTACTATTCTTAGAGCAGTTCACAAATACAAAGATTCCAGAGAGCAGTTCGAGCAGAGAACACATAAGAGATTAATTGATATTATCACACCAACTCAGAAGACAGTTGATGCTTTATCAAGACTTGATATGCCAGCAGGCGTTTACATCGATATCAAGATGAAAACAAAATAATTCGAAAAACATTTTTCGAATGCATAATTCAGAAGTCCACGTGCTTCTGAGAAGAAAATGTCCTATGGCTCTCATGATTACCCTATAACCCTAAGAGGGTAATCCGCTGTAGACTAGAATGATTACACGGCATAAGCTGAGTAATCCGCTGTAGAAAACTAGGAGGAAGAAAGAATGAAGAAAGCTATTTTAGCAACAAAAATCGGCATGACTCAGATCTTCAAAGAGGATGGAGAATTAGTACCGGTTACAGTATTACAGGCTGGTCCTTGTGTTGTAACACAGGTTAAGACCATGGAGAACGATGGTTACAGCGCTGTTCAGGTTGGTTTCCAGGATATGAGAGAAAAGTTATCCAACAAACCAATGAAGGGTCACTTCGCAAAAGCTGGTGCATCTGTTAAGAGATTCGTCAGAGAATTCAAATTAGACGACGCAGAAACATATACATTAGGACAGGAAATCACCTGCGATATCTTCGAAGCTGGTGAGAAAGTAGATGCAACTGCTATTTCCAAAGGTAAAGGTTACCAGGGCGCGATCAAGAGACATGGTCAGAGCGAAGGTCCTAAGACTCACGGTTCCAAATATCACCGTCACGCTGGTTCCAACGGTATGGCTTCCGATCCTGCAAAGGTTATGAAGGGTAAGAAGATGGCCGGACATATGGGACACGTACAGGTTACTATCCAGAATCTTGAAATCGTTAGAATAGATAAAGAGAATAATGTTATTTTAGTAAAAGGCTCCGTACCGGGACCTAAGAAATCTTTAGTAGCATTAAAGACAACAGTTAAGGCTTAGGCTGGTAAGGAAGGAGGACTTAATAATGGCATCAGTAGCTGTTTATAATATGGAAGGTGCTCAGGTTAGCACAATCGAATTAAGCGATTCTATCTTTGCAGTGCCTGTGAACGAACATTTAATCCATCAGGCTGTAGTAGCACAGCTTGCGAATAAACGTCAGGGAACACAGAAAGCTAAAACCCGCTCCGAAGTAAGTGGTGGCGGAAAGAAACCTTGGAGACAGAAAGGTACCGGTCATGCAAGACAGGGATCAACACGTGCTCCACAGTGGACACATGGTGGTATCGTATTTGCACCAACACCAAGAGATTACTCCGTAAAGGTTAACAAGAAAGAAAAACGTGCAGCAATCAAATCTGTACTTACTGCAAAGGTTAACGAGAACAAATTCATCGTACTTGACGAGTTAAAATTAGCTGAGATCAAGACAAAAGCGATCAAAGCAGTATTAGACAACTTAAAGGTTGAAAAAGCTCTCATCGTAACAAAAGATGTTGACACTATGGTAGTTAAATCCGCAAACAACTTACCTAAGGTAAAAACTGCAGCTACACAGACAATCAACGTATACGATATCCTGAAATACGATACCATGGTTGTTACAAAAGAAGCTGTTGCAACGATTGAGGAGGTATACGCATAATGGCAGATTTAAAATATTATGACGTCATTTTAAAACCAGTCGTTACAGAAAAAAGTATGACTGCTATGGCAGAGAAGAAATATACATTTTATGTGAATCCGGATGCAACAAAGACTCAGGTAAAAGAAGCCGTTGAGAAAATGTTCGAAGGAACAAAGGTTGCAAAAGTTAACACTATGAACTTAAACGGTAAGAACAAACGCCGCGGTATGGTTTATGGTAAGACAGCTCAGAAGAAGAAAGCTATCGTTCAGTTAACAGAGGACAGCGCAGATATCCAGATCTTTGAAGGTCTGTAAGATTTAGATTACTCAGATATATACGCATAAAAGCGTGACATTAAATATTCGGAAACGAAAGGAGTTAAGGTAATGGGAATTAAAACATATAATCCATATACACCTTCCAGAAGACATATGACTGGCTCCGACTTCTCAGAGATCACAAAGACAACTCCTGAAAAGTCTTTAACATATTCTTTAAAAAAGAATTCCGGTCGTAACAACCAGGGTAAGATCACAGTAAGACATCGTGGTGGCGGTGTTCGCAGAAAATACAGAATCATCGACTTCAAGAGATATAAAGATGGTATCCCGGCAACAGTTGTTGCAATCGAATACGATCCAAACAGAACAGCTAATATCGCTTTAATCTGTTACGCAGACGGACAGAAATCTTACATCCTCGCTCCTGCTAAGCTTGAAGTAGGACAGAAGATCATGAACGGTCCTGACGCTGAAATCCATGTAGGTAACTGCTTACCACTGGCTAACATCCCAGTCGGTACAGAAGTTCATGCTGTAGAGCTTTACGTAGGAAGAGGAGCTCAGCTCGTACGTTCCGCAGGTAACTCTGCACAGCTTCTTGCAAAAGAAGGTAAATATGCAACATTAAGACTTCCATCCGGAGAGATGAGAATGGTTCCGATTATGTGTCGTGCTACGATCGGTCAGGTTGGTAACATTGATCACAACCTTATCAACATCGGTAAAGCAGGACGTAAACGTCACATGGGTATCCGCCCAACAGTACGCGGTTCCGTTATGAACCCTAACGACCATCCACACGGTGGTGGTGAAGGTAGAGCTCCTATCGGTCGTCCAGGACCAAGCACTCCATGGGGCAAACCTGCACTCGGCTTGAAGACAAGAAAGAAAAATAAACAGTCTAACAAGTTAATCGTTAGAACAAGAGACGGTAAGAGCGTTAAATAAGTAAGGAGGAAGACACATGGCTCGTTCACTTAAAAAAGGACCATTTGCTGATAAAAGTTTATTAAAAAAAGTTGATGCGATGAATCAGTCCGGCGACAAGAGTGTTATTAAAACATGGTCCCGCCGTTCCACAATTTTCCCTGATTTTGTCGGCCATACATTTGCAGTTCATGACGGAAGACGTCACGTACCTGTGTATGTAACAGAAGATATGGTTGGACATAAATTAGGCGAATTCGTGGCTACCAGAACCTACAGAGGACATGGTAAGGACGAGAAGAAATCCAAAGTTAGATAATTGACAAACTGAAAGGAGGCTTCATTCATGGCTAAAGGACATAGATCTCAGATTAAAAGAGAGAGAAATGCAAATAAAGATACCAGACCATCTGCTAAACTTTCTTACGCTAGATGTTCTGTTACAAAAGCATGTTTCGTATTAGATGCCATCAGAGGTAAAGATGTTGAAACAGCTTTAGGAATTTTAGAATATAATCCAAGATATGCTTCTTCCCTTGTTAAGAAGTTACTTGAATCTGCTATCGCAAACGCAGAGAATAATAATGGAATGAACAAAGAGAACCTTTACGTAGCAGAGTGCTACGCAAACAAAGGACCTACAATGAAACGAATCAGAGCAAGAGCACAGGGCCGCGCTTACAGAATTGAGAAGAGACAGTGCCACATTACAGTTGTTCTGGATGAAAGATAAGGAGGTTCAAAATGGGACAGAAAGTTAATCCTCATGGCTTGAGAGTCGGAATTATCAAGGATTGGGATTCAAGATGGTATGCTGAGAAAGATTTCTCAGACAATCTTGTTGAAGATAATAAACTTAGAAAATATATCAAAAAGAGATTATACAGTGCTGGTATCTCCAGAACTGAAATCGAGAGAGCTTCTGATCGTGTGAAGATCATCATCCACACAGCTAAGCCTGGTATCGTAATCGGTCGTGGCGGTTCCGCTATCGAAGCTTTAAAGAAAGAACTTGAGAAACTCACTTCCAAGAAACTCATCATCGAGATCAAAGAAGTTAAGAGATTTGAAGTAGATAAAGACGCTCAGCTTGTTGCTGAAAATATCGCTCAGCAGCTTGAGAACCGTATCTCCTTCCGTCGTGCTATGAAGTCCTGCATGCAGAGAACTATGAGAAATGGCGCACTCGGTATCAAAACATCCGTATCCGGACGTCTTGGTGGAGCTGATATGGCTCGTACAGAATTCTACAGCGAGGGTACTATTCCTCTGCAGACACTTAGAGCAGATATTGACTATGGATTCGCAGAAGCTGATACAACATACGGTAAAGTTGGTGTAAAAGTTTGGATCTACCATGGTGAAGTACTTCCTACAAAGGGTGCTAAGGAAGGGAGCGATAAATAATGTTAATGCCAAAGAGAGTAAAACGCCGTAAACAGTTCCGTGGTTCCATGGCTGGCAAGGCTACAAGAGGTAATAAAATCGTATACGGAGAATTCGGTTTAGTTGCACAGGATCCATGCTGGATCAAATCCAACCAGATCGAGGCAGCCCGTGTTGCTATGACACGTCATATGAAGCGTGGTGGTAAAGTTTGGATTAAGATCTTCCCGGACAAACCAGTTACAGCAAAACCTGCAGAAACTCGTATGGGTTCCGGTAAAGGTTCTCTGGAGTATTGGGTAGCAGTTGTTAAACCAGGCCGTGTTATGTTTGAAGTTGCCGGAGTTTCCGAAGAAGTAGCTAGAGAAGCCCTTCGTCTTGCAATGCACAAACTGCCTGTAAGATGTAAGATCATGTCTAAAGCAGAGTTAGAAGACTAGAAGGCGGTGAACAAATGAAAACAACTAAGTATGTAGAAGATTTAAGAACAAAATCCGTCGCAGAACTTAATGATGAATTAGTAGCTGCTAAGAAGGAATTATTTAACTTAAGATTCCAGAACGCAACAAACCAGTTAGATAACACAGCGAGAATTCGTGAAGTCAGAAGAAACATTGCCAGAATTCAGGGCATCATCGCTGAGAAGAGTGCTGAGTAATCGGGAAGGAGGAATTTGTTGTGGAAAGAAACCTTAGAAAAACTCGTGTAGGTCTCGTAACAAGCGATAAGATGGATAAGACTATCGTTGTTAGCGTTACAGATAATGTAAAACATCCTTTATACAACAAGATTGTAAAAAGAACATATAAATTAAAAGCTCATGATGAGAATAATGAGTGTAAGATGGGTGACAGAGTAAAAGTTATGGAGACAAGACCTTTATCCAAGGATAAGAGATGGAGACTTGTTGAAATCATTGAAAGAGCTAAATAGTTAGCACGGAAGGAGATAAGAACATGATCCAGCAGGAATCAAGACTTAGAGTTGCTGACAATACAGGAGCAAAAGAACTTCTTTGTATCCGTGTAATGGGTGGCTCAACAAGAAGATATGCTAATATTGGTGACATCATCGTTGCTACAGTTAAAGATGCAACACCAGGCGGTGTTGTAAAAAAAGGTGACGTTGTTAAGGCCGTTGTAGTTCGTACAGTAAAAGGTGCTCGTCGTAAAGACGGTTCCTACATCAGATTTGACGAAAATGCTGCAGTAATCATTAAAGATGATATGAACCCAAGAGGAACTCGTATTTTTGGACCGGTAGCCAGAGAACTTCGTGAAAAGAAATTTATGAAGATCGTGTCCTTAGCACCGGAAGTATTATAAGGAGGGTATTTTCGTGGCTCAGAAGATTAAGAAAGACGATATGGTAAAAGTTATCGCTGGAAAAGACATCGATAAAGAAGGCAAAGTACTTTCTGTTGATGCTAAGAAAAACCGTGTGATCGTTGAAGGCGTTAACATGCTTACAAAACATACAAAACCTAGTATGCAGAATCAGGCTGGCGGAATCATCCATCAGGAAGGTTCCATCGACCTCTCCAACGTAATGTTACTTCACAAAGGACAGCCTACACGTGTTGGTTTCAAATTTGTTGATGGTAAGAAAGTACGTTATGCAAAATCCACTGGCGAAGTTATTGACTAATGAGAGAGGAGGATGACTAGGATGAGTTGTAGATACAAAGAATTATATGACAGCGAAGTTCGCGCTGGCATGGTTAAAAAATTCGGCTATAAAAATGAAATGGAAATCCCTAAACTCGTAAAGATCGTTGTCAATATGGGTGTTGGTGATGCAAAAGATAATCATAAAGTGCTTGAAGCTGCTGTAAAAGATATGGAAACTATCACAGGCCAGAAAGCAGTTATCTGTAAAGCTAAGAAATCTGTTGCTAACTTCAAATTACGTGAAGGTATGGCAATCGGATGCAAAACTACCTTAAGAGGCGATAAGATGTACGAATTCGCTGATCGTCTTATCAACCTTGCTTTACCACGAGTACGTGACTTCCGTGGTGTTAACCCTAACGCATTTGATGGCAGAGGTAACTATGCACTTGGTATCAAAGAGCAGTTAATCTTCCCTGAGATCGAATACGATAAAGTGGAGAAAGTCAGAGGTATGGATGTTATTTTCGTAACAACTGCTAAGACTGACGAAGAAGCTCGTGAATTACTTACCTTATTTGGTATGCCATACGCAAAATAGTTAGGAGGATTTCTAATGGCTAAGAAATCAATGAAAATCAAACAGGCTCGCAAACAGAAATTCTCTACAAGAGAATATACTCGTTGTAAAGTATGCGGCCGTCCACATTCCGTATTAAGAAAATATGGTATCTGCAGAATCTGCTTCCGTGAATTAGCTTATAAAGGCCAGATTCCTGGAGTACGTAAAGCAAGTTGGTAAAATAGTTAAGGAAGGAGGCAAACTAATATGTCTATGAGTGATCCTATTGCAGATATGCTGACAAGAATCAGAAATGCAAATACTGCAAAACATGATACAGTGGATGTTCCTGCATCCAAAATGAAACTCGCAATCGCTGATATCCTCGTAAAAGAAGGTTATATCAAAGGTTACGAACTCGCTGATAACACAATGACTATCACATTAAAATATGGTGCTGATAAGAACGAAAAAATCATCTCCGGTATTAAGAGAATCTCCAAACCAGGTCTCCGTGTATACGCTGATGTTGAGAACATGCCTAAGGTACTTGGCGGTTTAGGTATCGCTATTATCTCCACAAACAAAGGTATCCTTACTGACAAAGAAGCTCGCAAAGCTAACGTAGGCGGCGAAGTTTTAGCATTTGTCTGGTAATCGATCATATATTACATTTTATTATAACTACTGAAAACAGAAGAAGCGATTCATGCTTTTTCCGACAATTTAAGGAGGTGCACTATGTCACGTATAGGTAGATTACCTGTAGAGATCCCTGCTGGAGTAACAGTTAATGTTGCAGAGGATAATACAGTGACTGTAAAAGGTCCTTTAGGAACACTCGTTCAGAGCCTTCCTACAGAAATGGACATTAAAGTAGAAGATAATCAGGTTGTTGTTACAAGACCAAGCGATGTTAAGAAGATGAAATCCTTACATGGTCTTACAAGAACTCTGATCGCCAACATGGTAACAGGTGTTACTAAAGGTTATACAAAAGTTCTGGAGATCAACGGTGTTGGTTACAGAGCACAGAAACAGGGCAAAAAGCTGATCCTCTCCCTCGGATATTCTCATCCTGTAGAAATGGAAGATCCTGAAGGTCTTGAGACTGTTCTTGAAGGACAGAACAAGATCACAGTAAAGGGTATTGACAAACAGAAGGTTGGTCAGTTCGCAGCAGAAATCAGAGAAAAGAGAAAACCGGAACCTTACAAGGGCAAAGGTATCAAGTATGCTGATGAAGTGATCAGACGTAAAGTTGGTAAGACAGGTAAGAAATAATTAGGAGGAAGTTGAAATGATTAGTAAGAAATCTAGAAAAGAAGCTCGTGTGAAAAAACACATGAGACTTCGTAACCGTATCAGCGGAACTGCTTCTACTCCACGTTTAGCAGTATTTAGAAGTAACAACCATATGTACGCTCAGATCATTGATGACGTTGCTCAGAAGACACTCGTATCTGCTTCCACTACTCAGGCTGAGGTTAAAGCAGAACTTGAGAAGACAAACGACAAAGCTGCTGCAGCTTATGTTGGTACAGTAATCGCTAAGAGAGCTCTCGAAGCTGGTATTACTGAGGTTGTATTCGACAGAGGCGGATTCATCTATCAGGGTAAAGTACAGGCTTTAGCAGATGCAGCTCGTGAAGCTGGACTGCAGTTCTAAACGAAGGAGGATAAGACATGAAACGCGAATTAATTGATGTAAGTCAGTTAGAATTAGAAGATACAGTCGTATCTATCAAACGTGTTACTAAGGTAGTAAAAGGTGGACGTAACATGCGTTTTGCTGCATTAGTAGTCGTTGGTGATAAAAACGGTCATGTTGGAGCTGGTTTAGGAAAGGCTATCGAAATTCCTGAAGCAATCCGTAAAGGAAAAGAAGACGCTACAAAGAAACTTGTAAAAGTTCCTGTAAACGAAGTTGGTTCTATTCCTCATGATTTCATTGGTAAGTTTGGCAGTGCTTCCGTATTACTGAAAGCATCCCCAGAAGGTACCGGTATCATCGCCGGTGGTCCTTCCCGTGCCGTTCTTGAGCTTGCAGGATATAAGAATATCCGTTCCAAAGCTTTAGGATCTAACAACAAACAGAACGTTGTTCTTGCTACCATCGAAGGTCTTAAGAATATTAAGACACCGGAAGAAGTTGCAAGACTTCGTGGCAAATCTGTGGATGAACTGTAGGAGGTAATAGACATGGCAGATAAATTAAAAATCACATTAGTTAAGTCTCCTATTGGTGCTATTCCAAAACAGAGAAAGACAGTAGAAGCTTTAGGACTTAGAAAAGTTAACAAGACAGTTGAAATGCCTGATAATGAAGCAGTTCGCGGTATGATCTGGCATGTAAAACATTTAGTTAAAGTTGAAGAGATTTAATTGCAGATAAGGAGGTATAGATCATGAATTTAAGTAATTTACATCCTGCTGCAGGTTCCAAACACAGCGATGCATTCCGTGTAGGCCGTGGTCATGGATCAGGCAATGGTAAGACAGCTGGTAGAGGTCAGAAAGGTCAGAAATCCCGTTCCGGCGGTAAGATCAGAGTAGGTTTCGAAGGTGGACAGATGCCATTATACAGACGTCTTCCTAAGAGAGGCTTTACTTGCATCAACAGCAAGAAAATCATTGCAATCAACGTATCTGATCTCGAGAGATTTGAAGCAGACAGCGTAGTTACAATCGATACATTAAAAGAAGTCGGATACGTAAAGAACGTATACGATGGTGTTAAAGTGCTCGGTAACGGCGACTTAACAAAGAAACTTACAGTACAGGCAAACGCATTCTCCAAAGGTGCTATTGCTAAAATCGAAGCAGCAGGTGGAAAAGCAGAGGTGATCTAATGTTTGAAACTCTCAGAAATGCTCTGAAAGTAAAGGACATTAGAAAGAGACTTCTCTTCACCTTATTCATATTACTGATCTGTCGTTTTGGTAGTCAATTCCCTATCCCGGGAATTGACAGCGCCCAGATCGGTCAGTATTTGGATTCTTTGCTGGGTGACTCATTTAATCTTTTGAATTCCTTTACAGGAGGTTCATTCACATCCATGTCACTGTTTGCATTGAATGTCACTCCGTACATCACTGCTTCCATCATCATTCAGCTTCTCACTATCGCTATTCCGGCCTTAGAAGAGATGCAGCGTGATGGGGAAGACGGTCGTAAGAAGATGAATAATATCACACGATTTGTTACACTTGGCCTCTCCGCATTTGAAGGTGCCGGTATGGCAATCGGTTTTGGTAGATCCGGTCTTCTCAGCAATTACAATGCGCTGACTATCATCGAGATGATTATCTGTCTGACAGCTGGTTCTGTGCTTGTAATGTGGCTCGGTGAGCAGATTACGGATAAGGGCGTTGGTAATGGTATCTCCATTATCCTTCTTGTCAATATCGTATCCCGTATGCCAAGTGATTTCTATGCATTATATCAGAAGTTCGTGGAAGGAAAGCATATTGGAGGAATCGTGATCGCAGTTGCAGTCATCCTCTTCGTTATCATCGGTACGATCACCCTTACAATCTTACTGAATGACGCTGAGAGACGTATTCCGGTACAATATTCAAAGAAGCTTCAAGGAAGAAAGCAGATTGGTGGACAGGGTTCTGTATTACCAATCAAGGTTAATACAGCAAATGTTATCCCGGTTATCTTTGCATCATCCTTATTACAGTTCCCGGTAGTCATCAAGCAGCTCGCTGGTGTCAATCCTACAGGAATTGTCGGAACGATCTTAGATGCCATGAGTCAGTCAAAATGGTGTGATCCGGAAAACCCGGTTCTGTCTATTGGATTGATCGTCTATCTTCTGTTGGTTGTATTATTTGCTTATTTCTATACATCGATTACCTTTAATCCGTTAGAGATTGCCAATAATATGAAGAAACAGGGTGGCTTTATTCCAGGTATCCGACCTGGCAAACCAACCGTAGACTACTTAACGACCATCTTAAACTACGTAATATTCATCGGAGCGATTGGTCTGTGTATCATCGCAGTCATCCCGATCTTCTTTAATGGATATTTCGGAGCAGATGTATCCTTCGGTGGTACTTCAATCATCATCGTTACAGGTGTAGTACTTGAGACGATCAAACAGATTGAATCCCAGATGTTGGTTCGTCATTATTCAGGATTCTTAAGTGAATAATTATGATATATATAAAACGTCGCATCTATGATGCGACGTTTTTTGCGACCAGCCCGCCCTTGACCGGCAGGATTTCATCGAGCTTATTGATGGAATCCTGCTCTTTTGTTATAGTGAGCTTCCTTTTGTCCATATGGTCTGAGATGTGTTTTATATATGGTGTCCGTAGGATATAAGGGAAGGCTGCTTTCCACAGTATCTCTCACACCGGTGGGAGGACTTCGGGGCGAAAAAGTTACGTTTCCGGAAGAACACAGAAGTGTTCTCCGGCCTCGTACCTTTTTCTTCCTCGTTCG
>R05__coassemble_79_pt1 | contig 50527 bp, 38 predicted proteins | sample R05__metabat2_low_PE_006 | metagenome-assembled genome bin R05
GAGAGTCCGAAGGACGGAGAAATTCCGTGGTGCATCATGCCCTGTGGAGAGGCCGAAGGCCTCATGAAAGTTTTTTCAGTACAGATTACACATCAGGGGAATGACGGAAAACAGGATGGAGGGATGCCTGAATATGATTATATTAGATTATGGGGATAAGAGGCCCATCTATGAGCAGATCGTGGATAAGTTCCGGAATCTGATCTTAAGTGGGATTCTGGAGGCGGACAGTAAGATGCCCTCCGTTCGGAGTCTGGCGGTGGATCTGTCCATTAATCCCAACACGATTCAGAGAGCCTATGCAGAGCTGGAGAGGCAGGGATATATCTATTCGGTCAAGGGCAGGGGGAACTTTGTTCGTAAGACGGAAGATCTGGCCATAAAGAAAAAAGAAAGTGCCCTGGAGGAATTATCAAAGCAGATGATATGCTGCAGACAGATCGGTATCTCCCGGGAGGAGATCCTGAAATGTGTGGAGGCAGCATTTGATCAAGCCTCTTCTTAAGAGGATAACTTAAGAGAATAAGATAGAATGATTCCGATGGAATGAAACAGACCGTAATGAACAGACCATGATGCAACAGATTATGATGCAACAGATTATGATGCAACAGATTATAATGAAACAGATTATAATGAAACAGGTCATGATGCAACAAGTCATGAAGAACAAATCGTGAGAGGAGGATTCTTATGATTGAGATATGTAATGTGGAGAAGAGGTTTGATGATGTGCATGCCATCATCAATGTCTCTTTGAAGATAGAAGAGAAGACCGTCTACGGCTTGCTGGGAACCAATGGCGCCGGCAAGAGTACCCTGCTTCGTATGATGGCGGGAGTGCTGAAGCCGGGTAAGGGGAAGATCCTGCTGGATGGGAAGAAGCTTTATAATCATGCCGGACCGAAGAGCAAGTGCTTTTATGTCTCCGATGACCAGTATTTTTATCCCAATTCCAGCGCGCAGGATATGGAGAAGACCTACCGTACCTATTATCCTGCCTTTGACCGGACGAAATTTAAAGAATATATAGAACATTTCCACCTGCCCTATAAGAGGAGGATCGCGACATTTTCCAAGGGCATGAAGAAGCAGCTGGCTATCTTTCTGGCCATATGCTCCGGCTGTCAGTATATTTTCCTGGATGAGACCTTCGATGGTCTGGATCCGGTGGTCAGACAGGCGATGAAGAAGATCTTCGCCGCGGAGATGGAGGAGAGAGGTCTGACGGTGGTGATCGCTTCTCATAATCTGAGAGAGCTGGAGGATATCTGTGATCAGGTGGGCCTGCTTCATCAGGGCGGCCTGCTCTTATCCAGGAATCTGGATGGCCTCAAGTCCCGTCAGCACAGATTGCAGCTGGTGGCAGATGATTATCAGGAGGAGCAGCTTCGTCAGCTCCTTGATGTGGCTCAATACAGCAGCAGGGGTCGCATGAAGAGTCTGACAGTGAGGGGAGACGCGGCTCAGATCGAGGATATCGTGAAGAAGATGAATCCACTCTATTATGAATTACTTCCTCTTTCTCTCGAGGAGATATTTATCAGTGAAACGGAGGGTATCGGCTATGACGTCAGAAACATCATCCAGTAAATCAAAGATAAAAACAGAGGCAGCCAAAACAGAGGTGGCCAAAGCAGAAACAGCCAAAACAGAGGCAAGCAAAACAGAAGCAGGAAAAGCAGGAGAAAGAAGAGGATCCGGCAGAGTCTCCTCCGTCAGGATCCGCATGGAGGACATGAAGCATCGTCTCAGTGTCATTCTGATCAGTCTCTTTGTCTTTCTTATGAAGGACCTCTGTCTCTACATCTCGATCTATAACAGCAGGTCCAGCTATAAGGATCCCCTTAAGCTAAAAGAGGATCTGCAGAGGATCATTCGCCTGTTCACAGAAGCCAATGTCTACCATATGCTCTATCTGCTGCCACTGGCGGTCATCCTGGGAGTGAATAGCTTTCATTACCTGCATAACAGACAGAGAGTGGATTTCATGCACGCTCTGCCGGTCAGTCGAGGCAGACTCTATCGGGTGATCGTGTCCGATGAGATACTGATCTTCCTCCTTCCATGCATCCTGTCCCTTGCCATCCAGACGGCTATGGTAGGATATCTGGGTTTATGGACGCCGGCATATCTGGCCATGATGATAAAGGGAGCCCTCTCCTGCCTGATTGCCTTTCTGCTGTCCTACCTGATGATGGTATTCAGCATGATCATCACCGGACAGACCCTGGTATCCCTGTTGGCCTATGGCGTTTTTCTACTCTATGCTCCGGTCTGGATCGAATTTCTGCTGGAGATGTATGCACAGATCTTCTTCCGGACCTATTGCAGTCTGCCACAGATCATAAAGACGATCTTATCGGATCTGTCGCCATTGACGGTAGCCTGCCAGCTGATGGATAAGCAGACCATGCAGCACTATGCCATCGCAGGAATCTGGATCCTCTGTCTCTATCTGGCCGGTAAGCTGGCTTACCGACTCAGACCATCGGAGAGAAGCGGTATGGCTATGGCCTTCAAACCGGGACAGTTCCTGGTCAAGCTCATGATCGTAGTGCCGATCGCCATGGCCATCGGTTTTACCTTCTATGACGTGACCTTAGAGGAAAATATATTGTGGCTCTACTTTGGTGTGGCATTTGGCGCCATTCTGATCCATGCCATCGTCGAGTGGATCTATCATCTGGACATCCGGGGCCTCCTGGCTCACAAGGTGCAGATGCTCTGCATCCTGATCCTCAGCATCCTTTGTGTAATGTTCTTTGATGTGGATCCTCTGAAGCTGGAGCATTTTCTTCCGGACAGGAGTCAGATCGACTATCTGGAGATCGGAGAATTCACCAACGGATACTGGTCCGGCTGGGATAGCTCCGAGGACAAGGCCGATATTATCGATCAGGCGGATCAGGATAAGGTGCTTAAGGAGCTGGATGCCATCACTGAGGAGCTGGATCAGACGACAGAGAATGATGATGTGGTCCTTGTGGTTTATCATCTGAAGAATGGCATCGATATCCCACAGAAGTATTATATGTCTTCGGAGAGATCCGGAGAGCTTGGGGATATCTTATATGGCATCAAGGCTTACAAGCAGGAGATCTATCCGGTTCTTACAAGCAAAGCAGAGGAAATCTCCGGGGTGGAATGCAGGCATCCGCTGGGAGACAGCAGCTGGCAAGTCGGTCAGGACCTGACAGTGGAGGAGACGGAGGAGTTCCTCTCTCTGCTGCAGGAAGAGATCGGAAATCAGTCATACGAAGAAATGTGCTGCAGCCAGCCCCTTGCCATGGTAGAGATCACCTATCTGTCTCAGACTGCAGAGGAAGGAGAGACTCTGTCAGACAGCGATATCAACAGCTATCCTATCTACCCTTCCTATGAGAAGACCATCGCCTTTATGAAGAAGCATGGGGCCCATGTGGAGGCGACGGCAGCGGACCTTAACATTTCCCGCCTCTATATCGAATATAACAGCTCACCGGAAGGAGCGGACGAGGCCAGCTATGAGAACTATACTATTACGGATCAGAAATTTATCGATAGCGTGAAGGATAAGCTGTATTATGCAGATCTGTCTTCTGTCCGGACGAAGAATGAGAGTCTGGAGGAGGCAGGATATATCACGGCCCAGGTCGGTAATACTACCCTCAGCTTCTACACCGATGCGGAGACTCTGGGTCAGATGATACGAAAGGGTAAGAAGGATTAGGATACTCATAATTACACCCCCTTCCTTAAAAATGTATCGTATTAACAAGTAAATAGATCAAATGAAAAGAGTTCTGTCCGCAGGACTCTTTTTTGATACATATGTCTTGAAAAAATTGACAATTATGACAAAAAATCCTATAATTTTAAAAAGAACATCGGGAGACAGATATAACATGAATACACAGATAGAACGATTGAAAAATTTCATGCGAGCCCTGCTGGAGATATTATGATATATTCTTTCATAAAATTTATGAAAAGGTGACAGATGCCTTAAAATGTGAAGAAAAATGTGAAAGACTCTGAACTTTTCCTTAAGAACTCCTTATGATACTATCTAATTGTAGATGAGGTGATGCAATATGAAAAAGAGATCTCGACAAATATTAACTCAGCTTATAAACAAAAAGAGATGTGGCCAGGAGGTCACAATTAACGAATTGGCAGAATTGTTCCATGTATCAAGCAGAACAATTCGTAATGACATCGTAGATATGAATGATTTTCTGAAAAATGCGAAGCTGGCAGAGCTGACCATTGGAAAAAAAGGAGTTCTGGAGGTGCCGGAGGAACTCCTGAGCAGAGGAATAGAGGCCGAAGCTCAGGATACTCCGGATCGCAGAGAAGATCCGGTAGAATCTGATTTTTATAATTACCGGATCTCCAGAGAAGACAGGATTCATCTGGAGGAAATCCTGCTGATCTGCAACAGTGAGTATGTAACCTTACAGCAACTGTCCGATTATCTTCTGGTTAGCCGCTCTACGGTGATCCAGGATCTGGATCAGCTGAAAGCATTTTTTAAGGAACATAAGCTCTATCTGTTCACACAGTCCAATAAGGGCCTGCTGGTGGAGGGAGAAGAGAGACAGAAGAGAAGAGTTCTGTTCTCTCAGATTAAGAATAACAGCAAGCTCTTTCGGGAAAAAGTGATTTACTCCCACCTGATCGGATGTCTCAGTCAGAGCAAGACGATCTTCATTGACGATCGTCTGGTGATAGCTAAGACCATCAATCAGGCAGAGCATACTTTCGGAAGATATATGACAGATGAAGGATTCTTTCTGATAAGAACCTATCTGGAATTATGCAGCTTCCGAATCAAGGCGGGATGTCTGATCACAGACATGAAGGAAAAGCGTAACAGCAAATATGATATGGCCTCCTTCATTCTGCAGACTCTGACAGACCGTATGGCTCCTGCGGGAGAGAAACATGAGGTGCCGGAATATGAGGTGAGATACTTCAGCCTGGTATTAAATAATATTCGATATCTGAAAAAAGAGACCAGCAACCGGGATATCGTCAAGATGCAGATCTTAACCAGAACCTTTATCGGAAAGGTATCTGATGAATTAAAGATTAATCTTCAGAATGATTACATCTTTTATGAGAATCTGGTGAATCATCTGGAATCGACATTTTCTACTACAGTGGATAATTTTAATATCGCAGAAGTGGTGGATGATGTATTAAAGAAATACCCGGACATCAAGAGGATTACAGAAAATAATATCTCTATATTTGAAGAGTATATCAATCGACCATTTACAGACAGTGAGACTTCCTATGTAGCAGTACATATCTGTGCAGCTCTCGAGCGTATGAACAGCCAGATGGCAGCATACAAGATCCTGCTGGTTTGTAATGGAGGGATAGGAACCTCCCAGCTGCTTATGGCCAGACTGGTACAGTTCTTCAATGTTCAGATCGTCGATATTGTATCAGAGCATAACCTGAGAAGCCGATCCCTGGAGGATATCGATCTGGTTATCTCCACCATAAGCCTGGATCACTACAAGATGGATTATATTCAAGTGGAAGCACTTCTGACAGACATGGATTGCATCCGCGTAGGGCAAAAATTATCATCCATCGCGAAAGAAAACCGACACCTGATCGAGAAGACTGTGGATCATAAGAATACAGCAGAGCGTTCCTTAAGAGATGTACGCAGAGTGTTGGAGTCCTCTATGGAACAAGGGGATAAGCTCCGGTCGATCGAGAATATCGTGCAGGCCTTCTTTGAAGAGAAGAAGGAGATCGGTATCCTTGATCTCTTATCGGAGGGAGCCATAGAGGCTGATCTGCCATGCAGCTCCTGGCAGGAGAGTATCCGCCTGTCGGCCAGATATCTCCTCAAGCAGGGATATATCTCACAGAATTATGTGGAGAAAATGGTACAGAATATCATGGAAAATGGTCCTTATATCGTACTGGCACCCGGATTTGCACTGGCGCATGAAGCCCTGGATTCCGGCTCATATAAAGTAGGGATGAGCCTGATCCGATTAAAGACACCGGTTCCTTTTGGTAAAGAAGGCTATGATCCGGTGGAATGGATCTGCTGCTTAAGTGCGATTGACAAGGAGAAGCATCTCAAGGCTATGTTCCGTCTGGTGAATCTTTTTCACCATCCGGTATATCGGAAAAGATTACAGGATGCTGCAGATGAGAGTGCAATCTACGATGTGATCAAAGACTTTGAAGACAAAGAAAGGGATTAGATATGATTTGGGAAGGATTAACAGACGAACTGATCTTTCTGGATCTCGACGTAGATAATCACGATGATGTATTTCGTACCATGGGCTCCAATCTGGTCAGACTGGGATATTGTAAAGAGAGCTATGTGGATGCCCTGATTACCAGAGAGAAGGATTTTCCGACCGGAATTAACATGGGTGAGATTGGAATTGCCATGCCGCATACCGATCGTGAGCACGTAAATGCAGAGGCCGTATCCATCGGTGTGATCAAAAACAGTGCATCCTTTATGCAGATGGGTACCACAGACGTTCCGGTGGATGCCAAGATCATATTCATGCTGGCTGTGAAGGATCCGGATGCTCATCTGGTATTTTTACAGAGGATCATCCTCATGCTGCAGGATCAGGATGTCCTGAAACAGATTCTGGCAGCACAGACCAAGCAGGAAATCATAGATATCATTAAAGAAAAAGAAAAAGAATTTGAATAATCCGTATATAATGAATGTGGAGGGAATAATCATGACAGCTATTAATATTTTATCCGTATGTGGTTCCGGTACCGTAACATCTTCCATGGTTGCAGCAAAGTTAAAAGAGAAGCTGGCAGATCGTGGTTATCGTGTAGATACAACAGAAGCAAGACCGACAGAGGCATTGAATCTGGCACAGTCCGGCCGCTTTGATGTACTGACACACACCAGCCCGCTTCCATCCGGAGACTACAAGATTCCGACCATCAATGCATTTGCCTGTGTAACCGGTATCGGTGTTGACAGCTTTATCGACCAGGTGGTTGACGCATTAAAATCCGTGGGCAAATAATCAATCCTTCTGTATATCTTTAGACTAGGGGATCTTAGGCTTTAGATAATTTATAACCTGTCAATATATTTATATCATATTTTATATGAGGGAGAAAAACATGATAGTATTAGAATTATTGAAAGCAATCATCGATAACTTTGGTTCAGCCATCGTTGTACCATTTATCATCTTTATCATAGCATTAATCTTCAGAGTAAAGCCTGCAAAAGCATTCTTATCTGCTTTATACGCCGGTGTATCTCTTGAAGGCTTCACTCTTGTCATTGGTGCTTATACACCGATCATCACACCATTGGTTCAGAACATGTCCGATGTCATGAGCAACCTCACCGGTGTTCAGTTAAATACCTTTGACGTAGGCTGGCAGGCCACCTCAGTCGTAGCCTTTGCCACCAGCGCAGGTATGATATATCTTGGCCTGGGTATCGCACTTCAGACCATACTCTTCCTGGTAAAATGGACCAATATCTTCCAGCCATCTGACTTATGGAATAACTACTCCTACATCGTATGGGGTGCCATGGTTATCTTTAAGACAAAGAGCTTCCTTCTCGGTATCGCATGTATGATCTTATTGAATCTCTACAGTTTGCTGATCTCCGAGCTGGTTGCCAAGAGATGGTCCAAATATTATAACTATCCGAACTGTACTATTATCGCTATGCATAATGTAGAGCCGGCTATCTTCGCTATCATCATTGATCCGATTTTCAATCTGATCGGTTTAAACAAAGTAAAATTAAATCCGGAATCCATCGGTAAGAAGCTTGGATTCATCGGAGAGCCTATGACACTTGGATTTATCCTGGGTGGTCTGATCGGTATCCTTGGAAGCACAGACCAGATTACCACACTGGCAGGCTGGGGAACAATCTTACAGGCAGCCATCGCTACCGCAGCTATCATGGCAATCTTCCCTAAGATTGCAAGTATGTTTGCTCAGGCATTTGCACCAATCACAGAGGCAGCTCGTGTCTTCATGAAAGATTCCGGAGACAGAGAGTGGTATATCGCAGTAAATGATGCAGTAGGTTATGGTGAGCCTGCAACCTTAACAAGTGGTCTCTTATTAATCCCTATCATGGTTGTTATCGCAACTGTTTTACCTGGAAACCAGGTACTTCCTGTAGTTGACCTTCTTGCCATTCCTTATATGGTTCAGGGTCTGGTAGCAGTCTTCCGTGGCAATATGTCCAAGGTTCTTGTAGCCGGTGCGATCTGGTTCAGCTTAGGTCTCTTAATGTGTACCGCAACAGCACCATTGTTCACACAGGTAGCTGATTCTGCAGGCTTTGCCATCCCGGCAGGCGCAGCCATGATCACCAGCTTTAATATCTTAGGTAAACCTCTCATGGGACTGATCTTCATGGCATTCCTGACAGGCAACCCTATCTTAATCGCAATCGCAGTTGTTGTATATGCAGTATGCTTCTTCTTATTCAAGACACAGAATACCAAGATCGTTGCATATCTTGATAATATGGCTGAAAAGAATGAGACAGCCTGATCTACTTTAACTTTATCCTCTCAGAAGTTTCACTTCTCTCCCCTATTCGAGAATCCTGATCTTTCAGGGTTCTCGAAATACTTATAGCAGAAAAAATACTAAGGATTCGGTACATCAGGAATCATGCATGGCTGAATCCCCACGATACATATATATGAGGTGACTATTATGAAAATAGATATTAGTGAATTTGTAAAACCTTGTTCCTGTGGTAAGACTCATGGCATCGTTGTGGATGATATCATTATCGAGAAGGGCGCCATCCGCCAGCTTCCTGAGATTTTATCCCGTCCCCGTTTTAAGGATATGAAAAATATTGTCATGGTATGCGATGAAAATACTTATATCGCAGCAGGTCAGAAGGTGGAAGAGATTCTTCCATCCATGAAGAAGGTCGTATTGGATCCGGATAATCTTCATGCCAATGAGCATGGAGTCGGTCTGGCAAAGAAACAGCTGGATCAGATCGGTGATGTGGATCTGATGATCGCGGTTGGTTCCGGAACCATTCATGATATTACCAGATATCACGCATATCAGATGAAGATTCCATTTATCTCTGTACCGACAGCAGCCAGTGTAGACGGCTTCGTATCGACTGTGGCAGCCATGACCTGGAATGGATGTAAAGTCAGCATCACAGCAGTATCTCCGATTGTTGTTGTGGCAGATACCGATATTTATAAGAATGCGCCACTCCGTCTGACCGCATCCGGTGTATCAGACCTTCTTGGTAAATATACCGCTCTCGCTGACTGGAAGATCGCACATCTCTTAACCGGAGAATATATATGCGATGAGATCTGTCAGTTGGAGGATAAGGCTCTGGTAAGCCTGGTTGAGAGTCTGGATGGTCTGACCAAGGGTGATATTAAGGCTTATGAAGATCTGATGTACGGTCTGCTCCTGTCCGGTCTTGCCATGCAGATGACCACAAACTCCCGTCCGGCATCCGGCGCTGAGCATCACATGTCCCACCTCTGGGAGATGGAAGTACTGAATGACTATATTGACTTCCTCCATGGAGAAAAGGTAGGTGTCGGTCTTGTATTAGCTTCCAAGATCTATCATAAATCCGCAGAGCTCATGGCAGCAGGTAACTTTACCTTAAAGGACAGCATGCCTCTGGAAGTTGATCTTATCAAGGAGAATTTTGTTAAACCGGAGATGCTGGAGTCCATCATGAAAGAAAATACACCGAATCTGTTAGATAAGGTAGATTCTGCAAAGATCATAGAGTGTAAGGACGAGATCATCAAGATTATCGAGGCCATTCCTACCGCAGAGGAAATCATCGCCATGATCAACAAGGTAGAGGGTGTGAAATCTCTGGAGGATCTGGGCTTTGATCAGAGCTATCAGGCCAGGACTGCCAGACTTTCTCCTTATGTAAGACAGAGACTGACCTGGATGAGAACCCTGAAATTCTTCGATGCTTACGAAGAAATCATATCCTGTTAATATTTCTGATCGATCATTGAATCGCCGCCCCGACCTGGGGCGTGCCTGCTATATCCTGTGAGGAGGACATCTCATGTTAGAAAAATTAAAAGAAGAAGTATATAGAGCCAATATGGAACTGCCTCAGAGAGGACTGGTTGTCTATACCTGGGGTAATGTCAGCGGAATCGACCGCGAGAGCGGATTATTTGTGATCAAACCAAGTGGAGTACCTTATGATCAGCTGAAACCGGAGGATATGGTGGTTATGAATCTGAAGGGGGAGAAGGTAGAGGGAGCCCTGAATCCTTCCTCAGATACACCAACCCATGTAGAGTTATACAAAGCATTTCCTACGATAGGCGGTATCGTACATACCCATTCCCCATGGGCTACTTCCTGGGCGCAGTCCGGCAGATCCATTCCTTGCTATGGTACCACTCATGCAGATTACTTCTACGGTGACATCCCTTGTGCCAGATCCCTGACCCGAGAGGAAACGGAGGAGGCTTATGAGAAAAATACCGGAATGGTTATCATAGAAGCCTTCTATCATAAGGATCCGGAGAGCGTACCAGCGGTACTCTGCACCAATCACGGTCCTTTTACCTGGGGCAAGGATGCCGCACAGGCAGTCTATAACTCCGTCGTACTGGAAGAAGTAGCCAAGATGGCTTACCATACCGAACATCTCAGTATGGGTACCATACATGCACCGAATTATCTGCAGGATAAGCATTATTTCCGTAAACATGGTGCCAATGCTTATTACGGTAATTAAAGCATTAGTGAAATAGTTTGCAGGAGAATGGAAATGTTAGCAAAAGATAAAGCGTTAGATGGAGTAAAATTATTTGTCCTGGATATGGATGGCACCGTTTATCTGGGAGACCAGCCCATCGACGGATCCCTGGATTTCATCCGTCAGGTGGAGGAAGACCCGGACAGAGATTACATTTTCTTTACCAACAATGCCTCCAAGGTTCCGGCCGTCTATGTGGACAAGCTGCATAAGATGGGACTGGAGATCACAGAGGATAAAGTAGTGACAGCGGGTGATGTGTGTGCCGAGTATCTGAAAGAAAATTATCCGGGAGCCGCAGTATATTTGAATGGTACTCCGGTTCTGGAGGACAACTGGACGAAAAAAGGCATCCGACTGGTAAAAGAGGATCCGGATGTATGCGTGCAGAGCTTTGATACCACACTGACCTATGAGAAATTAGACCGCATCTGCCATTATGTACGTAATGGTGTCCCATTTATCTCTACCCACATGGATACCAACTGTCCGACAGAGTACGGATTTATGCCGGATAGCGGAGCCATGTGTGCCCTGATCACCGAATCGACCGGCGTAAAACCGAAATTCCTGGGTAAACCATGGAAGGAGACCGTGGATATGCTGGAGGAGATCACCGGTGTGAAGGCAGCGGAGATGGCCTTCGTCGGTGACCGTTTGTACACGGATGTGAGAACCGGCGTGGATAACGGAGCGAGAGGCTTCCTGGTACTTACCGGTGAGGCGGACATGAATACCGTTGCGGAATCCGATGTGGAACCGACCTGTATCTATGATTCCTTAAAAGAAATGAAAGAATATCTCTGATCGCAGGCTCCGAGAAGCAGGATCTGTATCTTCCTTACTCGATCTGCCCGGAGTTCGACAGACTCTGAGTCAGTCCGGGAAAATGATTGTTGTATCAGAGAATTTATGTTACAATCCCTGTGGATATTCCTGGCATAATGCCATGGATATTCATGGGGATTTGTTATGATAGAATGATTCATAGGGAGGATAGATCAGCCATGAGAAAAAAGGAGAGAGCAGCCTTATGCATTGAGCGTCTAAAGGCAGAGTATCCGGATGCGGATTGTACGCTGGATTATGATGACGCCTGGAAGCTCTTAGTCAGTGTGCGTCTGGCAGCTCAGTGTACCGATGAGAGAGTAAATGTAGTGGTACAGGGCTTATTTGAGAAGTATCCCGGTATCCGGGAGCTGGCTGCAGCGGAAGCGGAGGAGATCGAGGCCATCGTCAAGCCCTGTGGTCTGGGACGCAGCAAGGCCAGGGATATCAGTCGCTGCATGCGTATGCTGCGGGATGAATATGATTGCAAGGTACCGGATAATATGGAGGATCTGCTCAAGCTGCCGGGCGTCGGACGCAAGAGTGCCAATCTGATCATGGGAGATGTCTTCGGCAAGCCGGCCATCGTGACGGATACCCACTGCATCCGCCTGTGTAATCGTATCGGCCTGGTGGATGATGAGAAGGATCCTAAGAAGGTGGAGATGGCCTTATGGAAGATCATCCCGCCGGAGGAGGGCAGTGATTTCTGCCATCGTCTGGTCTATCATGGCAGAGCAGTCTGTACAGCCAGAACGACGCCATACTGCGAGAAATGTGTCCTGCAGGATCTCTGTCGGGAGTATCCCAAGCTTCAGAAGCTGAAGACGGAGAAGGCCAGGAGGGCAGAGGCGCAGAAGACGACGGCCAAGGCCAGTAAAAAAGCAGTAGCGCAGAAGACGACGGCGAAAGCCGGTAAAAAGCAGAATAGTCATTTTATCTGAAAATCCCTGAATATTTTCTGAAATATTGGATAACAAGAGAATTGTTTTCGATAATTATCTGTAGTAGAATACATTTATAACTTTTATAGAATACATTAAGACCCTGTGGAGCGGCCGAAGGCTGCGTGGTTGTTATTATGAAAAAGGACGGTAAGAAGATGAAAGAGTACAAACCATTTAAAGAAGGTAAAGTTCGTGAAGTATATGATATCGGAGACAGCCTGATCCTCACAGCGACAGACCGTATCTCTGCATTTGATGTCATTCTTAAGAATAAAGTAACTGATAAAGGTGCTATCCTGACACAGATGTCCAAGTTCTGGTTTAATTTCACTAAGGACGTGGTAAAGAATCATGTTATCTCCACAGATAATCAGGATATGCCGGAGTTCTTCCAGGCAGATCGCTTCAAGGGCAACAGCATGATGTGTAAGAAGCTGGAGATGTTCCCGGTAGAGTGTATCGTACGTGGTTATATCACCGGCAGCGGCTGGGCCAGCTATAAGGAGAACGGTACCGTATGCGGTATCAAGCTTCCGGAAGGCTTAAAGGAGTCTGAGAAGCTTCCTGAACCAATCTATACTCCATCTACCAAGGCTGAGATCGGCGATCATGATGAGAATGTCTCCTTTGAGAAGACCATCGAGATCCTCGAAAAGACCTATCCTGGCAAGGGTGAGTACTATGCAACTCAGCTGAAGGAGAAGACCATCGCTCTCTATAAGAAATGTGCAGACTATGCATGGGAGAGAGGCATCATCATCGCAGATACCAAGTTTGAGTTCGGTCTGGATGAGAATGGTGAGGTTGTCATCGGTGATGAGATGCTCACACCGGATAGCTCCAGATTCTGGCCGAGAGAGGGCTATGAAGCAGGTAAGGGACAGCCTTCCTATGACAAGCAGTTCGTACGTGACTGGCTGAAGGCTAATCCGGATAGTGATTATAAACTGCCGGATGAAGTCATCGAGAAGACTGTAGAGAAATACAAAGAAGCATATAAGCTTCTGACCGGTGAGGATTTTGCTATCTAAGCATACATACATTAGTCATGTTTTTGCATTCCGGGCATCGATACACCGCTTTTGCGTAAAGGATAATGATCTTTTGAGGCCGTCACATCATGTGGCGGCTTTTCTGCGACAGAAAAAGAGTGGTTTTCCTCGTGCTTGTATGGAAGAAAAAGAGTGGTCTTCCTTGTAATTGTGTGGAAGAAAAAGAGTAATCTTTCCTTGTGATTGTGTGGAAGAAAAAGTAAGAATTCCCGGGGATGTATGGTGGAGAACGGTAAGAATTTCCGGGGATGTATGGTGGAGAACGGTAAGAATTTCCGGGGATGTATGGTGGAGAACGGTAAGAATCTCCGGGGATGTATGGTAGAAAACAGTAGATATCATTGTATATGTGTGGGGAGTTGAGATAAGATATGAGTAATTCGATGAATGATTTTACGACGGGCAGTATCCCGAAGAAGCTGCTGCGTTTTATGGTGCCGATCTTCGGCGCACTTGTTCTGCAGGCTATGTATGGTGCCGTTGACCTGCTGATCGTTGGCTGGTTTGGTACCAAGGCAGGAATCTCTGCCGTATCGACCGGAAGTAATATCGTCAATCTGGTCATCTTTACGACAGCTGGCCTGGCCATGGGTGTTACGGTACTGCTGGGACGTTACATTGGAGAACAGCGCCCGGAGCGATGCGGTAAGGTAATCGGAGGAGCCATCTGTTTCTTTGCGGCGGCCTCTGTGGTGATCGCCATCTTTTTGCTTACCTGTGCGCCGTATCTGGCCAGACTTATGCAGGCACCGGAGGAAGCACTCTCTCTGACGGTTCTCTATGTTCGTATCTGTGGTGGCGGTATCTTTTTTATCATTGCCTACAATGTAATCAGTAGTATCTTTCGTGGGCTGGGAGACTCCCAGCTGCCACTGATCTTCGTTGCCATCGCCTGTGTGGTAAATATTGTCGGAGATATTATCTTCGTGGCAGGCTTCCACCTGAATGTGGCCGGCGCAGCCATGGCCACGGTCATGGCCCAGGCTGTGAGTGTGGTCATGTCGCTTGTTATCATTAAGAAAAAAGGGCTTCCCTTTGCATTTTCCAGGGAGGATATCTGCTTTAACCGGGAGATAAAGATCTTCTTCCGCATCGGTTCCCCGATCGCCTTTCAGGAGATTCTGACCAATCTGTCCTTCCTGGCTCTCTGCGCCTTTATCAATCGTCTGGGTGTGGATGCTTCGGCAGGATACGGTATCGCCAATAAGATCGTAAACTTCGTCATGCTGGTTCCTTCCTCCCTCATGCAGTCCATGGCTTCCTTTGTGGCCCAGAATGTCGGTGCCGGCAAGGAGCGCAGGGCCCGTCAGTCCATGGTGACGGGTATGATCATCGGCGCCTGTGTGGGCCTTGTGATCATGTATATGGCATTCTTCCATGGAGATCTGCTGGCTCGCATCTTCACCAGCGACCATGCGGTAATCCTGAGAGCGGCAGAGTATCTTAAAGGTTTCGCTCCGGAGGCCATCGTGACCTGTATCCTCTTCAGCTTTATGGGATACTATAACGGCCACAGCCAGACTCTCTTCGTTATGGCACAGGGCATCGCCCAGTCCTTTATCGTGCGTCTGCCTATGTCCTTCCTCATGAGTATTCAGCCTGATGCATCCCTGACCATGATCGGTCTGGCTGCCCCGACCGCGACGGTCTTCGGTATCCTGATCAATCTGACATATTTCTTCATCTATTCGAAGAAGCAGAAGGATGCGGGCATCTATTATAATTGAACATCAGATGATCTCTTTACCGATATGACAGATAAGAGGGATTCCCTCACCTGAAAATGTATCTCGTAACCGGCATAGGTCATGCCATAGATTCGCTCCGAATCTGTCTGATAAGAAGGACGAGGATCCTGAGCCAGAATCTCAGAAATCGTCTGTCGGCTTGCTTCCGGTAATTCCATGTCATCCTGCAGATGCCACTCTACCTCCAGGTGTTTATGATAAGCAGGACCGGCGAAGCCCTCCGTGGCTTCCGGGTGGCTGTCTGCAAAAGCAATATAAGGCTTGATATCATAGATTGGTGTACCATCTAAGAGATCGACTCCGCTGACATGGAGAACCGGTCCGTCGGGATGATTCCACTCGATGGCATCCAACCGGACACTGGATAAGCCGATGGGATTCGGCCGATAGGGTGAGCGGGTAGCAAAGACTCCCCTCCTTATATTACCACCCAGACGGGGTGGCCGGACGGTTGGGGAAGGGTGATCCTGCTGTTTATTGGCAGAGAACTCCCAGATCAGCCAGAGATGGGAATAATCTTCTATCCCCCTCAGATAGTCCGGATTACGGTAGTCCTCTGTAAAATGAATCTCTCCCTGCAGTGAAGGAACCAGATTACTCTGACGAGGGATACCGAACTTACTGGGGAAATCTGTATGAATATGAGCGATAGGATGTAATATCATAGTAACTCCTTTATCTATCGTATCAATTTCCAATCCATGCCACAGGCTTCTTGAGACCTTTGCCCCTGGGGCATGCAGCGCAGGAAGGTATAGCGTTCCTGATAGAAATGTTTAGTAAAAACCTATTGAAAATAGAACATTTGTTTGATATAATAATCCTACCATTTAAAATGAGGAAAGTCAAATCTGATTAAGAAAAAATCAGATAAGAAATCAGATAAAAAAATCAGATAAAAATTAGACAAGAAATCAGTTAAGAAATCAGTTAAAAAAATCAGATAAGAAATCAGACAAGAAATCAGATAAAAAATCAGATAAAGACAATCAGACAAAGAAGAGAAACAGAATTATAAAGAGAAAAAACGAAACAGATTCAGAAATAACCATTCAGGATGAATATACGGAGATAATCTATGAGATATTATGCAGCACCTATGGAGGGAATCACCGGTTATGTCTATCGGAATGCCCACCATCATTATTATCCGGGCATGGATAAATATTTTACCCCATTTCTTACTCCTAAGAGGAGAAAGGGGATGAATTCCAAAGAGACTAACGATATCCTGCCGGAGCATAATCCAGGCTTGTATCTTGTTCCGCAGATCCTGACCAATCAGGCAGAGGACTTCCTCTCCCTTCTGCAGATTCTGAGAGAGTACGGATACCGGGAGGTGAATTTGAATCTGGGATGTCCCTCCGGCACCGTTGTGTCCAAGGGGAAGGGATGTGGTTTTCTTAAGGACAGAGACAAGCTGAGAAGATTTCTGGAGGACACCATGAACGGCCTGGAAGGAGCCGGTCTGTCCGATATGCAGATTTCTCTTAAGACCAGGCTGGGTGTGGAAGAGCCGGTGGAGATTATGGAGCTTATGAAGATCTATAATGATTATCCTTTGTCAGAGATTATTCTTCATGCCAGAGTGCTGAAGGATTATTATAAATATCCTGCCAGACCTCAAGTTTATCGGGAGGCGGCATCGATCTGCAGACATCCGATCTGCTATAACGGAGATATTTATCGCCCGGAGGATATCCGCAGGATCCGGGAGGTCTGCCCCGATACGGACTGCGTGATGCTGGGGCGTGGCTTGATCGCTGATCCTCAGCTGGGACAGAGCTGCTTACAGAATCAGGAGGGTGGACAGAAAGCGGATGCCTTCGACTATGAGCGATTCTTCCGCTTTCATGAGGAGATCAGAGACGGATATATCGAGATCATGTCCGGAGAGCGTAATGTCTTATTTAAGATGAAGGAGCTATGGTCTTATATGGCATATCAGTTCCCAGGGCAGGATAAGATCATGAAGAAGATCCGAAAAGCCTCGAATCTGATGGAATATAATCATGCAGTTGATGCATTATCCTATATGTGAAGCACCGGTCGGCTGACGCATTATCTTATATGTGAAGCATCGACTGGGCAAAGTCGAAAGGAAGGCAAAGCTTCCTAAGGAACTTAGCAGGACAATCTTAAGCTTTCGCGAGCTTCCGAGGAGCTTTCCGAGCTGTGGTGCGATGTAGTCGCAAGGGTATGATATATAGAGAGGATATAAATATGTTTCTGGATAGCTATATTGATTATAAGAGAAAATATCAGGGCTTGCTTCGTCTGTGCAGCTTCCTGGGTATGATTTTCTTCTTCATGAGTTCTGCCTGCCTTGTCAGTGCGCATGCTTGTGTGGAGGAAGAACTGGACACTGCCAGAGAGCTGGCTCAGGTCATCAGCGAAGATTGGGAGGATGACTATTTCGAGGAGATGGTGATCCATGAGGATTCCAATCAGATCGAGATTGATGGTACGACAGATCGATTTACGGATACCTTCGACTGTGATAAGTCTACTATGAGAGAAGCGGTGTCCTCCGGTGAGAATCTGAAGGATTTTCTGTCAGAGCAGCAGAAGGATTCCGGTGAGATCTATGAGGTGGAGGACGAGAAGGACGGAAGCTACACCGTGACGCAGCCATACCAGGCGAAACGAATCGTCATCCGGGGGAAGAAGGTCAGCTCTGACTATGGTGCGGAAGCAAAATATGTCTGTAAGGAAGGGGATGAAACGATCCTCTGCTTTGCGACGGATGAGCAGACCAGACAGGCTTATCGGAAGATTTGCCAGGTTTACGGAGAGGAAGACTGTTATATCGATGAGATCATCTCCATGAATAATCTCTCCCAGTCCTACAGCTGGGGTGCAGAGACCATGGGCATGAGCAGCTTAAAGACAGATAGCAGGATTCTGGGCTCTTCCGCCAGCGTGACGGTTGCTGTGATTGATACGGGTCTGAATAAGAGCAGTTCGATCTTTAGTGGCAGGACGATTCTCAGCAACAGCTATAATTTTGTCAATGGCAATAAAAATATAACGGACAGTAATGGCCACGGCACACATGTGGCCGGTATCATCGCGGATCTTACGCCGAATAATGTCAGACTGCTGATCCTGAGGATCTCCGGTGAGGATGGTACCTCCTCTGCTCTGGTAGTGGATCTGGCCATGACCTATGCGGTGAATCAGGGTGTGGATGTGATCAATTGCAGCTATGGTTTTGTCACAACAGATGCGTCCAGATATACTTTTCTGGATGATGCCATCGACCGGGCCTATGAGAAAGGCATCCCGGTCTGTGCGGCAGCCGGTAATGAGACCAATGATGTTCCGGGGCTTTCTGTGAATAATTGTTATCCGGCCTGTAACGAGCAGACGGTCGCAGTGTCTGCCATTGATTCGGATATGAATCTGGCTTCTTATTCTTATTACGGTAAGGGAATCGACTTCACAGCTCCGGGAACCAATATCACCAGTGCAGGCTTGTCATCAAAGAATGGTTATCAGGCTACCATGTCCGGTACCTCTATGGCAGCACCTCATATATCGGCAGCCATGGCTTATATTAAGCTTCTGCATAAGAATCTCTCGGTTCAGGGAGCCTGCCTGGAGTTGAAAAAATATTGTATCGATCTGGGTGCGGCAGGTAAGGATTCCTATTATGGATATGGCTGTCCGGTTCTGACAAAGCTATGTGACAGCACTTCAACTTATGCATCCTGGACAGTATCCTCCATGCTTGCTTCTCCTAAGCTGGTATCCTGTAAGAATGCGGAGAAGGGTGTGGAGTTAAAATGGAATAGGGTGAAGGGCGCCAGTGGTTATTATGTCTACCGACGTCAGTATAATGGTGTTTTAAAGAAGCTTGCCAGCTTATCCGGGTCTACCTTGCATTATGTGGACAGTAAGGTCTCGGAGGCGGATATTAACAGCTATTATGTGGTAGCCTATGCGAAGAAGGATGGTCTGCTTACACTGAGTGGCCGGAGTAATTCTGCCATGATACTTGTATTGAAGAAGCTTAAGCTTTCCGGCTGGAAGGTCAGGAAGGGTAAGGTCACCTTTAAGAAGAAGAAACAGCTGACATGGGTTGACAAGAAGCTGGAGATTCAGTATTCCACGGATAAGAGCTTCAAAAAGAAGAAGTCGAAATCACTTCAGGCCCTCAGTAATACGATCCGCTTTACGATTAAGAAGAAGGGGACGGTCTATATACGTGTCAGAAGTAAGTACCGCTATCAGGGCAAGACCTATTATTCCGCATGGACCAGAGTAAAAAAGATAAAAGTAACTTAAAAATATATCTCTTTCAGGTTTAAAAAGCCAGAAATCTTTGTTATAATCATATAAGTTATGGGTATCTGTTCAGAGGCTTCTGAACAGATACAGTGATTTGTCATAGCATACAGGGCATGTGTCGCTGGCACATTTTCTCCTTGTATCGTGATGATTGTGAATGACAGATATATGGTGGAAGATATTGAAAGATAATATGAATTATATGAATGATAAGATGAATAATGACCGAACTCCCGTGGTTCAACTCTCCACCCCAGGTCTGGATCTGACTGTGGAGGAGGGGGACATTCTGCGGGGGACTCTGTCGATTGAGAGTGAGAATGGGATTCCGTTACATGGTAAGATTTATTCTACCTGTGACAAGATGCAGCTGGATCTGGAAGAGTTTCAGGGCAGACGTCAGGAATTCCATTATTCTTTTGATGGAAGGATGGCAGTCTGTGGTGATTTCTATCAGGGAGATTTCGTTTTTGTTACCAATGGCGGCGAGGCCAATATCCCATATATGATTGAAGTCAGACCGCGGACTATTCAGCTGAAGTCCGTTTCTGTTGCCAATATGGCTGATTTTCTGGCAATCTATGAGAAGCAGCGGGATCAGGCTCGTGAGATTTTCTTCCATCCGAATTTTGTCTCGGTGCTTCTTAAGGAAGAACCGGAGCAGCAGATGATCTATCACAGCCTGATGAAGAGTCGGAATAAGAATCTTATTATGGAGGAGTTTCTCACAGCGGCCGGATACAAGGATGTGGCTTCTATCTCGGTGGAGGAGCGGACTCTGATCCTGGATTCCGGTAAGAATCAGGAAGAGATCCTGCTGACCATAGAGCAGGATGGCTATATAGAGGGCCGGATATGGTCTGAGAAGGGGCAGGTATCTCTGTCTCATGAGAGATACAGCAGTGATGATTTCGAGGATGGCAAGCTCCTTATCCATGTCGAGAAGAATCAGAATTTTACCATGGGCAGTGATGTGATTCATATTGATAACATCCGACAGCATTATGAGATTCCCGTGGAGTGGTGGGGTACCTTGCCGGAAGTGACCAGGGACACAGAACAGAGACTGCAGGTGAAGAGACAGCTCGCGGAGCTCATGCATAATTATCTGTATTTCCGGACAGGAGCGATACAGTTTGAAGATTTTGCCGAGGATTCCAGACAGACACTGGAATCACTTTTGCGTCGTGACGGCCGTCTGTCCTGGAAGCTTTATCTTCTGCATATCGCCTTGATGGAAGAACATCGTGAAGAGGCGGAGGACTTATGTAAGGAGATCGAGGAGAAGAAGGCAGAGGCGCCATTGACGGAGCTGGAGGAACATTATTTCCTCTATCTTAAGTCCATCTACTATGGCAGTCCGGAGGCTATCTCTGAGGCTGTGATCGCGATCCGTGATTATTATGAGAGGACAGAGCATAAGGATCTGGCTCTGTGGATGCTGATCTATATTGACAGAGATTATGTATATAATAAGAAGCTGCAGTATGATACGATCAAGATGCTCTTTGAGGGAGGCTGTAACAGCTGTCTTCTCTACTATGAAGCATGTACGCTTCTGAATGAGAATCCATCCTTTATGGAGGAGACCGGAGCCTTTGAGATCAGTATCTTCCGCTGGGGGATTCGTTATGGTTCCATCTCCCTGTCTCTGGCCTATCAGTTTGCAAGGCTGGCACTGCGGGCAAAGTATTATCAGAATTCCATTTTCCATATTGCGGAGCAGCTTTATCGGATCAAGCAGGATGAGCGTTTTCTCCAGGTGATCTGTTCTCTGCTGATCAAGGGGAATCGAGTCAGGAAAGAGTATCATGAATATTTCAGACAGGCGGTGGATGCGAACCTGAAGATCATCGGTTTAAATGAATTCTTTATTCGCAGTATCGATTTCTCAGAATATGAGAAATTACCTCAGCGCGTGCTGATCTATTTCACATATAGTAATACATTGGATGCCGGGGAGAAGGCATATCTCTATACCAATATTTTAAAGAATAAGGAATCTTATGACGAAGTATACGGAGCTTATTATTCCAAGATGCTTCCTTTTGTGGAGGAACAGCTGATCAAGGGCAGGATCAATGAACAGTTAGCCTATCTCTACAGTTACTTTCAGAAGGAGATTCTGGAGAAGGCCGAGTATGCCAAGGCAGTATGTGATGTTTTATTTTATCAGAAGCTACGCTGTCCGAATCCGCATATCATCGGTGTTTATGTGGCATGTCCCGAGCTGGGTACGGAGACCTATTATCCCTTATCCTCAGGTTGTGCCAATATCGAGTATTTTAATGAACGGTCTCAGATATATTTCGTGGATAGTAAGGAACAGCGCTATGTGAAGGAGATCGAGTGCTATTTTACGCCGTTCCTTCGCCTGAATCAGTTCCCGCAGACCTGGATTCAGAAGAATATGAATAATAAGAAGGTCCTTCTCATGCTGTCCGGCCAGATCGATGAACATCTGGGAGAGACAGAGGCCAGGATCGCTCAGAAGGTCATACAGAGTGAGGAATATAAGGATTGGATTCGCATCTATGCTATGGAGCAGCTTCTGATCTATTATGGCAACCATCAGAAGAAGAGTGAGCTGGATGAGTGGATCGGCCAGGTGAACTATGAGGAAGTTGCAGTAGGCTTCCGCAAGAAGCTGCTGGATTATTATATGGAAGTCGGTCGCCTGGAGTCCGCTTTCTTCGGCGTGGAACGCTATGGTATCCATATCATGGGCGCGGCCAAGCGATTGAAGCTGGCGAATTTCGGCATCGAGTTTTTTGAGTGGAGGAAGAATCCTACCGTACTCGCCCTCTGCCGTTCTGCCTTCTTCCAGAAGAAATATAACAAAGACACTCTGACCTATATGGGCAGATATTATGAAGGAGAGCTGGAGGATCTGTGTCTTCTCTGGGAGCGCAGTAAGAAGTTTGAAGTAGAGACCACGGAACTGGAGTGCAGGATTCTGGAACAGTGCATCTTCACGGAAAATGATACAGATCGTGTCTATCCGATCTTCTCCTCCTTATTTAATAACTATCTCAGCCTTCAGGAGATTGAGGAGGGTTATGGTCATGTCAGGACCGAGAAGGCGATCGGAGCTTATCTGGAGTTCGCTTCAGCGAAAGAGCTTGAGGGATCCATGGACCTGAATGAAGAGATGCACATGGCGATCGGCCGGGAGATTCTGCAGGGCAGGATCCGGGATCGTCGTAGCAGGATTCATTTTCTCTATTATTTTGCGGATAAGATGGACTGGCGTTCAAAGATTGCCCAGGCTGCATCCCATATTATCGAGGAATTTCTTGGAGATCATCTCTATCTTCCGGTCTATCATTCCTATGAAGATATCTGTGATCTGCCGGTTTATTATCGTGAATTTACCTTCCTTACCTATTACGGAGGCTTAAATCAGGAGGTCTTTCTCTACTATGAGATCGAGGGTGAGAAGGATTACTGGCGGGAGAAGAAGCTGGAAGAGATCACACCGGGTATGTATGTGTGCCATATGCATTTCTTCAAGGACGACCATGTGAATTATCGACTGGAGGAGTCCGGTGAGAAGGTGGAGGATACGGAATTGATCCATTTTGATACCTTCCATTATGATGGAGAGGACAGCAGGTTTTTCACTCTGAACCATATGGACTGGGATGCCAATGGTATGGAGAAGTTAAAAACCTATCTCATGGAGACATATGTAACAGACCATTTTATGAAACTACTGTAAGAGATAGATTACACAGATGGAGGAGATACAATCATGGAAGCGCTAAACAGCAGAAAGTTTGTGGGGATCGATCTTGACCAGGAAGCGGTTCAGTTAAGTATATATGATGAAGTGAGCGAGCAGATGACAGAGGAATACTTTCCCATGCCGGCAGAGCAGAAAGACGATTATCTGGAGCACGGCTGGGATTATATCTGCAAATATATTGAATACCATGAGATATCCTGGGAGGATTACTCGGCAGTATATTTCTCCCTGAAGGATGTATCGGAGGAGAATCGTGCCAGGTTACAATCCCTGCTCCCGCAGGAGTTTCTGGATCGCTTCGGCATGCATATCATCAGTCGTTTCCGAGCCTTTGTAGAGTATGTATTTCATCAGGAGAGAGTGGTCTGGGATCGCAATACCATGCTTCTGGATTATCAGGGGGATCGTTTACGTTATATCGTGGTAGAGCAGATCTACCGATCCAAGCAGAAGACCTATCGGGCGATTACCCAGGAGATCGACCTGTCGACTTACGGTATCCTGCAGGGAAGTGAAACTCTGGATCAGGATTTCTGTAAGATGATCAAACAGTTCCTGCTTAAGAATCCGACTCATATTATCTTTCTTACAGGACACGGCTTTGAGGGGAACTGGATGAAGAGGACACTCAACTGCCTCTGCTCCGGCCGCAGAGTATTTCTGGGACAGAATATCTACGCCAATGGAGCCAGTCTGCTGGGGATCCACACGGCCTCCCTGGTGGAGGAAGGCATGATACTTATGCAGGGGCCGGATATGGTATATCATACGATCGGTCTGGTAGCGGCTTCCAATGGACGTCAGCAATATATTCCGATTACCAATATCGGAAAAGAATGGTTTAACACCAGCGGCAGCCTGGATATTATCTTAGATAAGAGTCAGAAGATCGATTTCTTCTATCGGAATAACAAGGATAATGAGACAGAGATTAGCTGCTGTGAGCTCAGGGATCTGCCCAAGCGTCCTCCCAAGACCAGCCGTATCCATGTGGAGGTATCCTTCTCTTCCTGCACGGAAGGCATGATACTTATGACAGATATGGGATTCGGCAGCATGTATCCTAAGACGGAGAAGGTTACAGTACAGCCATTCCGCTTAATCTCTTCTTAAGGATAGAAAGACAGAGGAATCACGCCGGGCGTGATGGATGATATTAGGAGGATAATATGAGAGAGACGATCGTATGTATCGGACATCCGGGAGCAAAAGCATATCGTTTTTCGCAGACAGATATATCCATAAGCTCTTACGAGGAATTATGCTGCTATATGAGTCAGCATATGATCTGCTATCTTTATACTCTTCCGGATGAGGATCTGCTCATCTATATTAAGGAAGAGCTGGGACTGGATAAATTATATCGTCAGCTGATAAAGTACAGATCTCCGGAGAAGGATCAGATGAAATACTTCGCCACCCTCTTTCGTGAGGGGAATTATTTTACAGAGGAAGAGATTCGGGGGATTCTGGATCAGTATCGGAGTCTGAAGAATGAACCCTATGACAGACAGTGCAAGATGCTGGGTGATCTTCTGTTGAATTACGAAAAAACAAGCATGGCGATCCAGTATTATGAAGAAGCCATCAAGCAGCTGGATAGCAGAAAGGGCGAGTCAGAGAGCATAGAGGCAGGTAATATTTATCATAATCTGGGTATCGCCCATGCGAGACTCTTCCGATTCGAGGATGCCAGGATTGATTTTGTGAAGGCATATCAGCATAATGGGAATGAGGACTCCTTATTCCATTATTACTGTCTTATGGTATTGCATGATGGGAATCTGTCCGGAGCAGCCAGTGAGATCAAGGAGAGCTTTCACGCTTCGGATCTGCTTATGGAGACTTTTGAGGAGAGACTGTCTTCCATGATGGAGGCCTATCAATATACGGATCAGGCAGCCAGATACCGGAAGCTAGTCTATATGGATGTAAATAAAAGGACAGAGGATGCCAGACATTATTTCCGTGAATTTGTAAAAGAAGAACAGAGAGATTATCGGAAACAACTGGAATCGGAGGAAAATTGGGTAGTGACAAATCTGCCGGTTCGGTTTAGTATAGATAAGCGTGATTAATATTCAGAATCGATTACATATTTTATGACATATGGAGGAAAAGTTATGGGAACAGAGATGAATAAGACCTATAATCCCGCCGAGATAGAGGAGAGATTATATCAGAAATGGTTAGATAAAAAATATTTCCATGCAGAAGCAGATCGCAGCAGGAAGCCATTTACCATCGTGATGCCACCGCCAAATATCACCGGTCAGCTTCATATGGGACATGCCCTGGATAATACTTTACAGGATATCCTGATCCGTTTTAAACGTATGCAGGGCTATAATGCCTTATGGCAGCCGGGCACGGACCATGCCAGCATCGCAACAGAGGTTAAGGTTATCAATAAGCTGAAAGAAGAAGGAACTTCCAAGGAAGAGCTGGGTCGTGAAGGCTTTCTTAAGCGCACCTGGGAGTGGAGAGAGGAGTATGGCGGACGTATCGTTAGTCAGCTGAAGAAGCTCGGCTCCTCCGCAGACTGGGACAGAGAGCGTTTTACCCTGGACGAAGGATGCTCCAAAGCCGTAGAAGAAGTATTTATCAAGCTCTATGAGAAGGGCTATATTTATCGTGGTTCCCGTATCATCAACTGGTGTCCGGTATGCCAGACATCCATCTCCGACGCAGAGGTAGAGTACGAGGATCAGGCAGGCTTCTTCTGGCATATTAATTATCCGATCATCGGATCAGATCAGTGTATCGAGATCGCAACCACACGTCCTGAGACCATGCTGGGTGATACAGCGGTTGCTGTTCATCCGGATGACGAGAGATATAAGGATCTGATCGGTAAGAAGCTTCTGCTTCCTATCGTGAACCGTGAGATTCCGATCGTAGCAGATACTTATGTAGATAAAGAGTTCGGTACCGGTGCAGTGAAGATCACACCGGCCCATGACCCGAACGACTTTGAGGTCGGTAAACGTCATAATCTCGAGGAGATTAATATTCTCAATGATGACGGTACCATCAATGCCAATGGCGGCATCTATGCAGGCATGGACCGTTATGAAGCCAGAAAGGCTATCGTAAAACAGCTGGAAGAAGAAGGCTGGCTTGTTCGTATCGAGCCACATAATCATAATGTAGGTACTCATGACAGATGCCATACCACTGTGGAGCCTATGGTGAAGAAGCAGTGGTTCGTTGCCATGGAAGAGCTGGCTAAGCCGGCCATTGAAGCCATCAAGACAGGAGAGCTTCGCTTCGTGCCGGAACATTTTGATCGTACTTATCTCCATTGGTTAGAGAATATCCGTGACTGGTGTATCAGCCGTCAGCTCTGGTGGGGACACCGCATCCCTGCTTACTATTGTGATGAGTGTGGAGAGATCACAGTCAGCAGAAGTATGCCGACTGCATGTAAATGCGGATGCACTCATCTGACACAGGATGAGGACACCCTTGATACCTGGTTCTCTTCTGCCTTATGGCCATTCTCCACACTGGGCTGGCCGGATCAGACAGAGGATCTGGAATATTTCTATCCGACAAATGTATTGGTAACAGGATATGATATCATCTTCTTCTGGGTTATCCGTATGGTATTCTCCGGCTATGAGCATACCGGCAAGAGCCCATTCCAGGATGTTCTGATCCACGGTCTGGTAAGAGATGAATTAGGACGTAAGATGAGTAAGTCACTGGGTAATGGTATCGATCCTCTGGAGGTTATCAACCAGTATGGTGCAGATGCGCTTCGTCTTACTCTGGTCACCGGTAATGCTCCGGGTAATGATATGCGTTACTCTGAGAAGAAGATTCTGGCCAGCCGTAATTTTGCCAATAAGGTATGGAATGCTTCCCGCTTCATGCTCATGAATATCGAGAAGGCTGATTTGTCCGCAGTAAGCCTGGATGATCTGACTCCAGCTGATAAGTGGATCTTATCCAAGGCCAACACTCTGGTGAAGGATGTCACAGAAAATATGGAGAATTACGATCTGGGTGTTGCAGTAGCCAAGCTCTATGATTTCATCTGGGAGGAATTCTGCGACTGGTACATCGAGATGGTGAAGCCACGTCTGTGGAACGATGAGGATGAGACCAAGGCAGCTGCCTTATATACTCTGAAGAATGTCCTGATCATTGCGCTGAAGCTCCTTCATCCTTACATGCCATTTATCACAGAGGAGATCTTCTGTAACCTTCAGGATGAGGAAGAATCCATCATGGTATCCGACTGGCCTGTATTTAAGGAAGAGTTTAACTTCGAAGCAGAGGAGCATGAGGTTGAAGTGATCAAGAATGCAGTTCGTAATATTCGTAATCTGCGCGCAGATATGAATGTACCACCGAGCAAGAAGGCATCCGTACATATCGTATCCGACAAGCAGGAGATCCTCGACATCTTTGATCGCTCCAGAGTATTCTTCGCAACCCTGGGATATGCCAGTGAGGTATTTACCCAGAAGGATAAGACAGGCATCGCAGAGGATGCGGTATCCACAGTAATCCCTGATGCAGTCATCTATATCCCATTTGCTGAATTAGTTGATGTGGAGAAGGAGATCGCACGTCTGGAGAAGGAAGCCAAGCGTCTGGCAGGTGAGATCAAGCGTGCAGATGGTATGCTTCATAATGAGAAGTTCACAAGCAAGGCGCCGGCTGCTAAGGTAGAGGCTGAGCGTGAGAAGCTTGCAAAATATACAGCTATGGCAGAGCAGGTAAATGCTCGTCTGGCACAGCTGAAGAAATAATATCTTATTTTTATTACTCAGGGTCAGGATCACAGACTGACCCTGAGTATATTCTGTAGAGAGGATTTATCCATGGTGCTTCATGTGCTGTGGAGCGGCCGAAGGCCGCAGTGCGTGTTTTATCGAAGAGGGAGTCAGATCCGATTTTGGTAAAAAATCAGAAGTAGCATGATCGATAAGGATCAGAAAAGGAATGGTTGATATGACATATGATGAGATGCTGCAAGAGATAAATAATATCCCCATGTTCGGAGCTGCGGCAGGGCTGGATAATCTGAGAGAATATCTGAGGCTGCTGGGTCATCCGGAGCAGTCTCTGCGCGTGATACATGTGGCAGGTACCAACGGCAAGGGATCGGTCTGCGCATTTATGGAATCCGTACTCAGACAGGCAGGCTATAAGACAGCATTATTTACCTCCCCTCATCTGGTCAGGATAAATGAGAGATTCCGGATCAATTTTGCGGAGTGTGAGGACCGGCTTCTGATCCGGGCCTGGATGCAGGTCAGAGAGCTGCTGGACCGAAGAGAAGAGTACGGCGTCCGCATGCTGACTTATTTTGAGATCACCTTTCTTATGGGTATGCTGATCTTCTCCTGGGAGAAACCGGATTACTGTATCGTGGAGACGGGGCTGGGAGGTCGGCTGGATGCGACCGTGCTGACAGATCCTATCCTATGTATTATCACATCCATCAGTCTGGACCATACAGCGATTCTGGGTGAGACCATTCCCGAGATTGCTGCGGAGAAGGCCGGGATTATTCGAAAGGGGATTCCTGTAGTATGCCTGGACGAGGAAAATGGCGCCTATGAGGTTATCTCACAGAAGGCGAGAGAGAAAGAGGCCGAAGTGTTACAGGTTTCTTACAGAGATGTTACTTTTTTGAGAAATGTAAGAAACACGATTGATTTTTCATGTGAGAATCGTTATTATACTATTATATGTGTCAATCTGCCTTCCAGGGCGCATTATCAGATGATGAATGCAGCACTGGCTATGGTAGCCATTCATCGCCTGCAGCCGGATCTGTCGGAGGAGACGATGCGGGCAGGAATCGCCGGGATGTACTGGCCGGGACGGATGGAGGAGATCGCTCCCCGTATTTATGTCGATGGTGCGCATAATCCGGGAGCCATAGAGCAGATCTGTCAGATGATGAAGGAGGAGAGCAGGGATTGGAAGCTCTTATTTGCTGTATGTGCAGATAAGGATTATGAGCAGATGATCACAGAGCTTGCGGCTCTTCCCTGGAGACACATATATATTTGCAGGATTAAGACAACAAGGGGTGCCGGGGTAGAGACGGTGGCGGATTGTTTCCGTCGTCACTGCCATACACCCGTTGACATATATGATAAAGCGGTGGATGCCTATCAGGATGCTGCCGGTCATCTGGGGGAAGAGGAGTGCCTCTTATGCCTGGGATCGCTTTACCTGGCAGGTGAACTGAAGGCCATAGCTTATAACGAGGAATCCTATTGATGGTTTCTGTATAAGAAGAGCAGATACAGACATTTCCTGTTTCTGTATAAGAAGAACAGATACAGACATTTACAGATAGAAAGAGAGGACGATCATGATCGATTTTACATTGGAATTAAAGAAGTTTAAACCAGCGGTTGGCGTGGAAGTAGGCGAAGAGGACTTATATGCGAATGACATCAAGGATATCACAGACCTGGTAGACGAGATGGTACATAATATGCAGGATAAGAAAGAGAAATAATCAGTACAGAGTCGGAGGATAGATATGAAGTGTGTGAAATGTGGCCGTAATGCAGGCAACGATGGATTCTGTACCTGCTGCGGATTCGATAATAAACATATCGCAAAAGCCTATAACACAGCCAATTATTACTATAATATCGGCCTGGAGAAGGCAAATATGCGTGATCTGAGCGGCGCAGCAGAGCAGCTGGAGAAGGCATTGAGCTATAATAAAGCCCATAAGGATGCCAGGAATCTGCTTGGTCTCGTATATCATGAGATGGGAGAGAGCGGTAAGGCATATATCCAGTGGAAGATCAGTTCACAGCTCGTGACGATCGAGGAGAATCTGGCCAATCTCTACATCCGTGATATGGAGGAGCATCCGGCAGTATTTGAAGCGATTAATGAGACTGCCAAGAAGTTTAATCTGGCCTTGTCCTACGCCAAGCAGGGCAGCGATGATCTGGCTATGATCCAGATTAAGAAGGTTCTGAGCATTACTCCGAACTTTGTGAGAGGACATATCTTATTTGCCGTGCTTCATATGCGTGCAGAGGATAATGAAGCAGCGAAGAATGATCTCTATAATGCACTGGCCATCGATAATTATAATACACAGGCACTGCGCTATCTGGCAGAGATCGGTGAGAAGCCTCAGAATGCTTCGATCCTGATCAGTGAAGACAGCTTAAAGCCGGATAATGATAATCTGAAGAATGTCCGTCCGGTCGACCATTATGAAGATCCGAATAAGGAGACATGGAAGCAGTTTGTCTATATGCTGATCGGTCTGGCCATCGGTGTGGTAGCCATGTTTGTCTTAGTTATCCCGAGTGTAAAGGCCGGCGTCAGTGTGGACTATAATAACCTGAAGAAGGAATACAATCAGACCGTGGAAGAGAAGGACGGCGAGATCTCCCAGTTACAGGAGGACAAAGAGTCTCTGGAGAAGGACAACAGCAAGCTGAATAAGAAGCTGAAGGTTTACGAAGGTTCTGATGGTGAGGACAGCATGTATGACAGCCTGCTGAAGGCTACGCAGGCATATTCTGAGAATAATTATGTAGAGTGTGCTAAGTACTTATCCAAGATCAAGAAGAAGGATCTCCCATCTGAGACATCCAAGGATCTCTATACAACAATGAAGGAGACGGCATATCCTAGTGCAGCCAGTGAGCTCTATTCCAGTGGTATGGAGAAATATAACAAGTACAAATATGAAGATGCTCTGACTGATTTCAAGAATGCTTATAAGTATAGTGATAATGATTATACAACACTTTATCAGCTGGCTATGTGTTATAAGAGAACCGGTGAGACAGAGAAAGCGACAGATTATTTCTATGATATCATCAATAATTCCGGTGATGAGGATCTGATCCGTAAATCTGCCAACTACGGTCTGGATATGACCATTAATTCTGCCAAGGAGGCTGCAGCGAAAGCAGCCGGCGGAACAACCGAAGCGGACGAAGAGCAGGCAAGCACAAGCACAGAGAAATCTGAATAAGGCTGTAAGCAGGATTCAGACGCGACAGATTACAGAATCTAAGACCGACACGAAAGATGGCATACCGTCCTCTCGCGTCGGTCTTTTCTTTTGCGAATTCGTCGTTCCACAAGGTATGAAGCAGCAGACCTGATTTCCTGTGGTAGCTACTGTTCAGCTGTGTTCGATTGGTGCTTTGCAGAAAGGATAAGGAGTAGGGAGTATAAGGAGTAGGGAGTATAAGGAGTAGGAAGGGTAAGGAATAGGAAGGATAAGGAATAGAAAGAATAAGGAGTAAGAAAATGAATGAATACGATACATTAATTGAGAAACATTTTCAGAAAAAACCGGGAGAACAGATACAGGCATTATATGATCGTTATGAACAGATCAGCAGATATCATAAGGATCCTCTGACAGCAGCCCTCTTAGCCAGCTCCTATTATGGTATGGAGGAGCTTGAGATGCGTCTGCCGAGATTAGATGCTGTCTTACGGAATCCCTTTGAGACAGAGCATCTGCGCCATGCACTGACCGGTCTGATCATGGTGGCAGATGGTGGTCCGGCAGAGGGAGCCAAAGCGATACAGATCTATCTGGCTTTTCAGAGACAGGGGCTGGAGCTTGCGGATAGCAGAAGCTATCATATGCTGGCCCTTTTGGCCATCTCCTGTGGAAGAGCCGGACGATTGGCAGAGGAGCTGCAGGCCGATATGACGGCGATGAGTCAGAAGGAGTTCTGCAGAGCAGGGAGTCGATGGATTCGGAAGGAACAGGACAGGCAGGAGCTGCTCCGGGATGAGACGAGCAGAGCTTATGCCCTGCTGCTGGGCATGAGAGAGGAAGTAGATACGATCCTGGAAGAGCTTGAGGATTGATAGAAGGCGGAAGCATAGCGGATAAGGAGAAGAGGATGTGAAGAATTATAAGCTGGTAATCGCCTATGACGGCAGTCGCTATCATGGCTGGGAGAGTAAGAAGAATCAGGATACCATTCAGGGAAAGCTGGAGGAGGTCCTTCAACGCATGAGTCATCAGGAGGTAAAGGTGATCGGTGCGGGTCGGACGGATGCGGGAGTTCATGCCAGAGCCATGGTGGCGAATGTTCATATGGAGACCGGACTGTCTGCGGAGGAGATCCGGGACTATATGAATCGTTATCTGCCGGATGATATCGCCGTGACAGAGGTCAAAGAAGCTTCGGAGCGTTTCCATGCCCGCTATAATGCAGCGGGTAAGACCTATCGATATCGTTGCTACGAGGGTAGTTCCAAACCGATTTTTGATCGGAAGTATGTCACGATCCTGGGTCAATATAACAGTGCCATTAAAGCACCTGCATCAGAGACAGACCAGGCACCGAGGCTGAATCTGCAAGTTATGAAGCAAGCGGCAGCTTATCTGCTGGGTCAACATGATTTTATGAGCTTTTGTGCCAATGCAAAAATGAAGAAGTCCACCGTGCGCACCATTGATAGGATCGAGATCGACAGACAGGGAGACTATATCCTTATGAGTTTTCATGGAGATGGCTTCCTGCAGAATATGGTTCGTATCATGGCAGGCACCCTGATCGAAGTAGGATATGGCAGGATCTCTGCGGAGCAGATCCCGGAGATACTGCAGGGAAGACAGAGAAGCCTGGCCGGACCAACCGCGCCGGCGCAGGGCCTGTGTCTGATGGAGATCGATTATTAGAGATCGGGTCTGTGACGATCATAGAGATTGATGCTGTCTTTGCTCTCCGGACATGTCCTGAGAAGTGTGAAAACGTTATCAAACCTTCCTTGTGAGAAGACAATGTATTTCCTGAAGCTTCCCATATGAAATGCAGGGAAGAACCGGGACATTTCTGAGAATGATAAAGAGATTTACGATACATTTATCAGGATTTTATCATTATTTTTGTCATAAATACATACGGAAATGTCATAATTAATATATTTTCTGTGAAAGTACCATATTGTAAATGTGAAATTACTATGCTATAATGTGAAATGCATTTCAGATAACTTTAGGAATCTAAGAGGAAGCATTGCTTCGTATATGAGGGATAATGGGATGAATATCGCAGACATAGCTAAGTTAGCAGGCGTATCGAATGCCGCAGTATCAAGATATTTTAATAACGGATATATATCAGAGGAGAAGAGAGAAGCTATACGTAAGGTTGTGGAAGAGACAGGCTATCGCCCGTCTATCCAGGCACAGACTCTCCGTACGAAGAAGACTCGTATGATCGGCGTGATCATACCTAAGATCGCCTCTTACTCTATCGGCAGTGTTGTTGCCGGTATCACAGAAGTATTAAATGAGAATAACTATCAGATGCTTCTGGCAGATACCTCCAATGATCCCAGGAAAGAGCTGGAATATCTGAATGTATTTAAGGATAAACAGGTGGATGGTGTGATCCTGCTTGCTACAGTGATTACTCCGGAGCATAAGAAGATGCTGAAAGGCATGAAGGTGCCGGTTGTTATCGTAGGACAGAGATTAAGCGGTTATTGCTGTGTCTTTCATGATGATTATCATTGTATGTATGATATGGCAGAGCTGTTCCTGGATAAGGGCTGTAAGAAGATCGGATATATCAGTGCACCGGCTTACGATAAGGCAGCCGGAGTACAGCGTTATGAAGGAGTCCGTGATGCGGTCCGGGATTCCGGCAGAGAGGATATCACGATCTATAAGGTGACAGGTGATTTCAGTATGGAGTCCGGCTATCAGGCTGCAGCGGAGCTCCTCAAGCAGTGCGACTGCCTGGATGGTATCATCTGTGCAACCGATACCATGTCCTTAGGTGCTCTCCGTTATCTTCGGGAACAGGGCTGTAAGCTGCCGGAGGATATGATCCTGTCCGGTCATGGAAATGCAGTATATACAGATGCAACCTACCCATCGATCACTACGGTACAGTACTCTTATGAGGAGAGCGGTCATACCGGAGCGGAGATGCTGGTTGATATGATAAATAAGAAGAATACCGTCGTCAAAGAAATCATGCTGGGGTATTCTATCAAAGAAAAAGAAAGTACAAGATAGGGCTGTTTTGAACAGCCCGCCCTTAACCGGCAGGTTTTCATCGAGTTTATCGACGGAATCCTGCTTTTTTATTATAGTGAGCTGCCTTTTGTCCGCATTGTTTTCGCTGTGTTTTATATATGGTATCCGCTGTACATATAAACAGGCTGCTTTCCACAGTATCTCTCACACCGGTGGGAGGACTTCGGTGCGAAAAAGGTACGCTTCCGGAAGAACACAGAAGTGTTCTCCGGCCTCGTACCTTTTTCTTCCTCGTTCGCCCAACGTTGCAATCGATATCTGTGAGAAAGCATCCTGCCTCTCCTTCTTTTTGTGAACCATATATAAAACACAAATTTAGTTATATGCAGACAAAAGGAAGCCCAATCAAATCTATGTGCAGGATTCCTTATATTCATGGATTGAAAATCCTGCCGGTCTACGCCACACCCGAAGCCGGGCTGTTTTATTGCGACAGCCCTTTTTTCATAGATTCATAAAGTCTTCCACGGATCGGGTCCAGTGTTTTTTGGCCAGGGTAGAGGCCTTGGATGGGTCTTTCTCACGGATGGCCTGAATCAGTTCTGCATGCTCCTTTACAGAGTTCTCACTGATGATGGTGGTGTTCAGATAGAATAAGCGGCGGACATGAGCCTGCAGATTATCCAGGGCATTGGTAAGATAGCTGTTATCGCATAGATTGATGATAAACCTATGAAACTGGGTATCGAACTTCAGGGCATTAAAGAAGTCATGTTTCTCTAAAGCATCCGCTAATCCCTGGTTGGCTTCCTCCATCAATGCAATGTGATGCTCCGTCATAAGAGGCGTGGCAATCTCAGCTGCCAGGGACTGCAAAGCTGCAGAAGGTGGTAATAATTTCTCCATATCTTCGATCCTGGCATCTTCCACATAGGTGGCTACACCGGGTCTGGTAGAAACCAGTCCCTGCATAGACAGAAGCATGATGGCCTCGCGCACCGGTGTACGACTGACACCAATGGCTCTGGCCAGTTCCATATCGTTAATCTTCTCTCCCGGCATCAAAGTGCCATCGATGATCCACTCCTGGATCTGCGCAAAAGCCCGATCCTTGGCTGTCAGTGGAATCTCCGGTTTATAATTCTCAGGTATAGGCATAGATAGTCTCCATAATCTTCATCTTATATATATTCTGAAAACAAGCTGTTTTTCAATCATAACGATACTATTATAGCCCAGATAGGTAAGAAAAACAAGGTTAGTCACCCAATACTCCCCCCTGAAATCCTCGGAAATGAGCAATCCTATTCTTGCTATTGACTTGCAAACGTGATATTCTATATGCAATATGCGATATATTGCATTCGATATACTTTAATAAAATGAAGTGATATAGCTCTATATTGTTAAAAAATAAGAAGAGTAAAGGAGAGAAAAATGGAGAAGACAACAACCTATTTTCCAAGTTATACCATCGGTCCGGACGCCTATACAGAGATTCCGGCGGTGTGTGAGAAGTACGGAAGCACCGCTGTTCTGATTGGCGGTGTCAGAGCCTTAGCAGCTGCCAAGGATAAGGTGATCGCAGCACTGGAAGGAAGTAAGATCGAATTACTTGGTATCTTTGAATACGGCGGAGAGGCCAGCAGAGAGAATATGGACGCCTTGATGGCTAAAGAAGAGGTAGCCAAGGCAGATATGGTATTTGCCTGTGGTGGCGGTAAAGCCATCGATACCTGTAAGGTATTATCCCAGGAGAGTGGCAGACCATTCTTCACCTTACCTACGATTGCATCTACCTGTGCATCCTGTACCAGCCTGGGCATCGTATATCATCCGGATGGTTCTTTACGTGAATACTCTTTCCAGTCCAAGCCGGCAGAGTGGATCTTCATCGATACACAGATCATCGCAGAAGCTCCGGTAGAATATCTGTGGGCAGGTATCGGTGACACCATGGCCAAGTACTACGAATGTACTACCAGTGCCAGAGGCATGGATCCTTACCATGGTGTATCTATGGGTATTCAGATCAGTCATCTCTGTGCAGCACCTCTGGTAAAATATGGTGTGGCAGCATTGGAAGAGTGTCGTAATAATAAAGCAGGAGAGGCTATTCGTGAGATCGCTCTGGGCATCATTATCTCCACCGGCTTTGTATCCAATCTGGTTGGTATCGACCTGAACACCGGTCTGGCACATGCCTGCTATAATGGTTTTACCGTAGTGGAAAATGTAGAGCATAACGGACATCTCCACGGAGAAATCGTGGCTTACTGCATCCTGATCCTTCTGATCGTCGATGGTAAGAAGGATGAATATGAGAAGATCTTTAAGTTCTCCCATGATATGGGTCTTCCTACCAGACTTTCTCATATCCATGCGACACTGGATGACATGGAAGCGATGACCACCAAGGCACTTCAGGGTATCGATGTCAGAGTATGGCCTTATGAAGTAACACCGGAGATGATCATCGATGCGGTAAAATGGATTGAAGCAGATAATGACAGGAAGTCCATCCATTAATCGCTGTGAGCATTATCAGTATGTCAGTAAAAACCAACTCAAATCTCATGCCGGGACTCAGGAGTGAATCCTGATGATCGGAAGATCCATAATATATTTTATCGGATGGGGAAAATGAAAAAATAGAAAGAGAAAAGAGAGAAAAGATGGAGAATTCAAACAAAGTTAAGATTTCATTTGCTGCTGCATTTTCTGTAGGTTCTGTATTATTTTCAGCACATGCAGGCGGCGGTTTTGCAACAGGTAATCAGGCCAATACCTATTATGTCGGTCTGGGCTGGGCAGGTATCCTGGCTGCAGTTTTAGCCATGTTACTGTTAACACTTACCATGCGCCAGGCTATGGTGATGTATAATTCCCGCGGCCTGACCTCCTACAAAGAGTTATTCGAGACCCTGTATCATCCATTTGATAAGCTGGAGATTTTATTTGAGATCTTCTTCTATATCATGGTATTGATGGCCGTATCCGCAGCCATCTCCGGAGCTGCTTCTGCTCTCATGCAGTATTTCGGATTAAACTATTATATCGGTATCATCATCGTAGGCTGTATCGTACTTGCCCTTACCATCTTTGGTGCCAGCGTTGTACGTAAGGCAACGACCTACATGGGTATCATTATTCTGGTCAGCGCCATTACCATCTATGTGATCGGTATCTTTAAGAGTCAGACCAGCTTTACTTCCGTGCTCAGCACAGATTTTGCCAATGTTGGCTTCGGAAATGTACCAAAGGCTATCCTCAATGCATTTACCTATGCAGGCTTCCAGTGTGTAACATTGCCTACCATGATCGCCTGTGGTACAACCATGACGACCAAAAAAGGCTGCGCCAAGTCTATGTGGATTTCCTTCGTCATGAACACTGTAGCTCTGGTATTATCCATCGTCATGCTCTTATCCTGGCAGAATGTATATACATCCGTAGAAAATGGTACGACCATTCCTACCTTAACCTCCTGTAATGCCATGGGTATCAGCTGGCTTACCGCAATCTATGGTCTCTGCCTGCTGATGTGCCTGATCTCCACCGGTGTTACGACCAGCTTCGGATTCGTAGCCAGATTCCAGAAGATTTCCTTATTAAAGGGCATCGAATCTGAGACCAGAAGATCTACCATCGTATCCGCATTTGTTATCATTCTGTCCATGTTTGTCTCCCTGGTGGGACTGACCAACATCATCAAATATGGTTACGGATATTGCGGTTATCTGGCAATCATCATTATCGTAATCCCATTCCTTACGGTTGGTGTATATAAGAATAATAAATATCTCAAGGAGCACGATCTCTAGAAAATATAAGATATAGCGATGTGACTGGCGTCACGTCACAGGATATAAAAGAAAGCGCCTGCGGAAAGAGTCAGATGACAATTTCCACAGGCGTTTTTCATCAGCAGGAAGGCCGGAACCTTGCTGCCATATTATTTCTGAACGAATTTATGATAGATCGCTTCGATCGCTTTCTCGAAGTCCTTATTACGGCATCCGACGATGATATTCAGCTCGGAGGAGCCCTGATCGATCATCTTGACATTCACATCTGCCTCTGCCAGAGCGGAGAAGAGCTTACCTGCAGTACCACTGGTGGAACGCATGCCGCGGCCTACAACAGCGATCAGAGCCAGATCGGTCTCGATCTCGATGGAATCCGGAGCAGCCATACGATGGATAGCAGAGATGACCTTCTGCTCCTTCTCCAGGAATTCATCTGCATGGATAACAACGGTCATGGTGTCGATGCCGGATGGCATGTGCTCGAAGGAGATATCGTTGTCTTCCAGAGCCTGCAGTACCTTGCGGCCGAAGCCAATCTCAGAGTTCATCATGGCCTTGGTGATGATCATGGCCACGAAGCCCTTCTTACCGGCGATACCTGTCAATACGTGAGCAGGCTTCTGACCGGTTGCTTCCACGATCCAGGTACCCTCGTCCTGCGGACGGTTGGTATTACGGATGTTGATCGGAATACCGGAGTGGCGTACCGGGAAGATGGCTTCTTCGTGAAGGACAGAAGCACCCATGTAGGATAATTCTCGAAGCTCACGGTAAGTGATATATTTGATGCTCTCAGGATTCTTAATGATACGAGGATCTGCTACCAGGAAACCGGATACATCAGTCCAGTTCTCATAGAGATCTGCCTTGCAGGCCTGAGCGACGATGGAACCTGTCACATCGGATCCGCCACGGGAAAATGTCTGAACCTCACCATTCTTGCCACAGCCATAGAAGCCAGGTACGACGGCACGCTGGCAGGCATCCAGGCGTTTACGTAAGGTTTTCTCGGTCTTATATGGATTCAGTCCACCCTCTTCATTAAAGAAGATGACTTCCTGAGCATCAATGAAATCATAGCCCAGATATCTGGCCATGATCTTACCGTTCAGATACTCTCCGCGGGAAGCGGTATAATCTCTCTGTGGATTCGTAGCCAGCTTATCAGCGATGATCTGAAAATCCTCATCCAGACTGAAATCTGTCAGTTCGAGTCCTTCAATAATCTCATCATAACGAGCCTTGATCCGGGCCAGCTGGTCCGTCAGGTCCTTGCCCTCTGCTGCCATGTCATAGGCTTCCAGGAGCATATCGGTTACCTTGGTATCACCGGAGAATCTCTTACCCGGGGCGGACGGAACCACATAGACACGGCTCTCATCTGCATGAATGATATCTCCAACCTTCTTGAACTGCTCGGCACTGGCCAGGGAGCTTCCACCAAATTTTACTACTTTTTTCATCTTATAAACCTCCATATATGAGTCATAGGAGAAGGATCTCCTCTTGCTGTTGATGTCACTTTTTTACTTTACATGCTATAAGGAGATTTTGCAAGAATTATTTTAAATAATTCAATTTTTTCGCTTTCCGGGAGATTTTCAGACCGTGGAGTCACGCCTATTATAAAAAGCCGGCGCGATGTGCGCCGGCTTTTCTTCGCTTTTCTTAGTTTATCTTAGAGTATGTCTGAGACACAGCTTTATGACACGATTAGGCAAATACAGGCTTTAAAGCAGCAGCTAAGGTATCTTTCTTAGCCTGGGCTTCTGCCAGATCCTTACCAAGTGTAGTATAGTAAGCTTTGATCTTAGGCTCTGTTCCGGATGGACGGATGATAACGATGGAGCCATCCTCTAAGGAGTACTTGATAACATTTGCTGCAGGAAGACCGGTAGCAGCAGTATCTTTGTAATCCAGCGCTGCAGTTACAGCGATGCCGGCAATCTCTTTTAATGGCTCTTTACGAAGGTCAGCCATGATGCCTGCCATCTTATCCATACCGGTAAGACCAGGGAACTCGAAGCTGTCTGTCTGGTTGAGGTAGCGGCCATACTCAGCATAGATCTCTTCCAGACGTGCCTTGATGGAGCTGCCGATACTTCTGTAGTATGCAGCCATCTCACAGATGAGCATGGAAGCGATAACGGCATCCTTATCACGTACATAAGGACCTGCCAGGTATCCGTAGCTCTCCTCGAAACCGAAGATAAAGCGATCGACTTCGCCGGCTGCCTCTAAGTTGGCAATCTGGTCACCGATCCATTTGAAACCGGTAAGAACGTTACGCATCTCTACGCCATAATGAGCAGCGATAGCATCAGCCAGTGGAGTGGATACCAGAGATTTTACTGCAACCGGGTTAGCCGGCATGGTGCCTTTTTCGATACGTCCTGCACAGATATAGTCGAGCAGGAGAGCACCCATCTCATTACCGGTAACTAATTCATAGGATCCGTCCGGACACTTCATAGCGATACCTACACGGTCAGCGTCAGGGTCCGTAGCCAGCATGAGGTCAGCACCCTCAGCAGTAGCCAGCTCCAGACCGGACTTGAGTGCGTCGAAGATCTCAGGGTTCGGATAACTACAGGTAGTGAAGTAGCCGTTCGGATATTCCTGATCCGGAACGATAGTGATATCGGAGATACCCATATGATTCAGTACGGTAGTAACAGGTACGAGACCGGAACCATTCAGTGGGCTGTATACGAGCTTTAAGCCGGCTGTCTTGCACAGACCCGGACGAACCTGACGTGCCTCGATAGCCTCATAGAAAGCCTTCTTACAATCGTCGCCTACGAACTTGATCAGACCCTTCTCCACACCTTCTGCGAAGGACATGAACTTAGCACCGGTAAGTACGTCTGTCTTCTGAATCTCTTCGTATACGATAGCAGCTGCGTCATCTGTCATCTGACAGCCGTCAGGACCGTAAGCCTTATAACCATTATATTTTGCAGGGTTATGGGATGCAGTTACCATGATACCTGCGTTACATTCATAATAACGTGTAGCGAAGGATAAAGCAGGAACAGGCATAAGCGCATCGTAGATGCGAACATTGATGCCATTTGCTGCTAATACGCTGGCAGCGGTCTTGGAGAAGACATCACTCTTGAGACGGCTGTCGTAGCTGATCGCTACTAACTGATTGCCACCCTGTGTCTTAACCCAGTTAGCAAGACCCTGTGTAGCCTGGCGAACTACGTAGATATTCATACGGTTTGTACCAGCACCCAGAACACCACGAAGACCGGCGGTACCGAACTTCAGTGCTACCGCGAAACGATCCTTGATCTCCTCGTCATTTCCCTCGATGTTCATCAGCTCAGGCTTTAAATCGCAGTCTTCCAGATCTGCGGCTAACCAACGCTTATACTCTTCATTGTACATTGTAAAAATCCCCTTTCATCTATTGTATTATACCTTTACATTCAGATACTCTAAGAATATCATATGTAAAACTTTCTTTCAAGGTGAATCAAAAGAAGTTCGTAAGAGTAGATATAAATTATATTATATTCTAATGATTAAATTTTCAAATGGCGGTGTAGCACATGGAATCCATAATCCTCGAATATGTTGTAAATTTTATCCGATTACTGTTTCTATTTCTTCCGAAAAATGGTAAAATAGAAAAAAGTCTTGTGAGAAGGAGTGTTTATTATGGCTTATAAAAGTGAGTTAGATCCGATGTCCTATCAGCCGCAGATTGAGACATTTCGTGAGAAGGCGCTGGGATTTATAGCAGGCGAGGTACCGAAGAATGAGTTTAAGGGATTCTCCGGCTATTACGGCAGCTATGCTCAGAAGGGCGGACAGAAGCTTATGCTTCGTCTTCGTATGCCGGCCGGTCGTCTGACACAGAAGAAGATGGCCTTTATTGCCGATGCCATGAAGCGCTATGAGGTGCCGATGATGCATTTTACGACCTGCCAGGCCATCCAGCTTCATAATCTGGATGTAGATCAGACCTGCAGTATCATGGAGGAAGCACTTTCCGTTGGTATCGTCACCATGGGTGGTGGTGGAGATTTTCCACGTAATACTATGTGTTCCCCATTGACTGGTGTGGAGAAGGGAGAGTATTTTGATGTACTTCCTTATGCAGAGATCGCCGGTGAGTATGCCATGAGCTTTCTCAAGCTGCAGAAGATGCCTCGTAAGTTAAAAGTCTGTTTCTCCAACAGTCCGTTGAACAAACCACATGCAACCTATCGTGATCTGGGCTTTGTAGCCAGACCGGATGGCAAGTTTGATGTCTACAGTGCCGGTGGTCTGGGTGCGAATCCTAAGTTTGGTGTACTGATCGAGGAAGCAATCGATCCGACGGATATCTTATATTATGTCAAGGCGATGTATCTGACCTTCTGTGCTTATGGTAATTATGAGAACAGAGGGAAGGCCCGTACCCGTTATATGCAGGATATCTGTGGCGGACCGGATGCTTACAGAGAGGCCTATCTTGGCAAGCTGGCAGAGGTGAAGGCCAGCGGAGAGGATCTGAAGATCGCTCCGGAAGCTATCGTTTATGATAAGAAGGGTGACGGAAGTGTCATCAGTGGTGCACGTGTCATCGAGCAGAAGCAGGAAGGTCTCTATGCTGTTGAGTGGCATCCGCTTGGCGGCAAACCGAGTCCGGAAGAGTTCGAAGCTCTGGCTGAGATCGTGACACAGATTCCTGGTGCAGAGTGCCGTATTGCAGCGGATGAGACCTTATATATCATTAATCTGACCGGTAAGGAGGCAGAGCAGGTTCTGGCTGCCACATCCCATGGTGCAGAGACACTTTTTGAGACATCCGTCAGCTGTATCGGTGCCAGCATCTGTCAGGTTGGTGTACGTGACTCCCAGTCCCTGCTGGCAGCTTGCGTCAAGGCAGTGAAAGAGGCAGAGATTCCGGATGGAGCTTTACCACAGATTCATATCTCCGGATGCCCATCCTCCTGTGGTACGCATCAGACCGGTATGATCGGTTTCCGTGGCGCAGGTAAGAAGGTAGACGGCAAGATGGCTCCGGCCTTCGAACTCACAGTAAATGGCTGTGAATTACAGGGTAAGGAGCGTATGGGACGCGTAGTCGGAGTGATTCAGGATATCCGCATTCCGGACTTCCTGGTAGAGCTTGGTAAGACTGTAGCAGCAACAGGCAGCAGCTTTGAGGCATGGTATGATGCAGATCCGCAGGCCATCGATGCTGTAGCAGAAGCCTATGTAAAATAAAGGATAACTATAAAGAATATAAATACCCCCTTATCCGATCAGCTTATAAAGCAGACCGGGTAAGGGGGTTCTTTTTGTGTGCGCCTGGCGGCGTACCTTTCTAATTCTTCTTCTTTTTCGTTGAAGCTGGTGCCTGGGTCGTCGGAGTCTGACCGGTGGCGGCAGGCTGGGTCTGGGTGGTCGGTGCCGTGATGGTATTACCATTGGCATCGGTCGCCGTGGATGCCTCCTGCAGCTTCTTCTCCTCTTCCTTCTTGGCCTTCCACTTCTTATACCAATCATCCGTGTGAATCTTACACAGATAGGTAGATGGATCGAAAGGAGCACAATACTGACTATCTGCCGTCGTACCCTTGGAGCCGGACGGGCGTTTTCGATAGATCTTGGTGTAGAGGTACTTCTTCGGACAATGCTTCTGTGCCACCTGATTGGTGCGCTTGCAGAGAGTGAGGGAAATGTGACAATCACAGCTCTCCGTCGGAACGGTACCCTTGGCAAAGTACTCGACCCGCTTCATATTCTTCTCCGGATCCTTACTGCAGACACCCTTGATCGGCAGCTTACCGGACTTGGCACAGATGGTCTTCTTGGTGATATCCTTACAGCTGTCAAACTTCTTCTTGATCTTCTGACCGGATATCTTGATCACCTGATTCATGATCTTAGCCCAGATCTCCTTATGATAATCCTGGCTGGAACCGATATTGTAATTATAATCACAGCCGGTCCAGATGGAAGCGGTGTAGTAAGGGGTGTAGCCACAGAACCAGTAATCGTAATTATTGGAGGTGGTTCCGGTCTTGCCGGCAACGGCCATATCCGAGGACAGCTTTGCTTCCTTACCGGTACCCTTCTTGATGACATCCTGCATGGCCGAGGTCAGAAGCCAGGCCGTGCTCTCCTTCATGACACGAGTCGCCTCCTGCTTGTTCTCCAGGATGACATTGCCGGAATCATCCACAACCTTGGTATAGAGGATCGGATTATTGTATTCCCCTTTATTGGCGATGGAAGCATAGGCAGCGGTTAGCTCCAGATTGGTTACACCATCGGTGATACCACCCAATGCCAGAGACTGATGGACATCAGACTCCAGGGTGCCGTTGGTCGTACGGTTCTGTACCAGAGTGGTGAAGCCCAGCTTCTGCAGATAATTAAAACCAACCTGTGGTGTTAATTCGGTCAGGGCCTTCACTGCGACGATATTATCGGACTCGACGATGGCGTCACGTATGGTCATGAGACCTTCGTAGGTATTCTCCGCATTGTGAATACTGCGGCCGTCCTCCGTCTTATATGGTGCATCATCAAAGACAGTGGCCAGGGTCATGCCGCCGGTATCCAGGGCAGGCGCGTAGGTTGACAGGATCTTAAAGGTAGAGCCTGGCTGTCTGGTGACGCTGGTAGCGCGGTTGAGTGACAGATCATCCTGCTTCTCTCCACGTCCACCGACCAGGACCTTGACCTGACCGGTGCTGTTATCGATCAGGGAGTATGACAGCTGAGGCTCCAGAGCATAATGGATGCTCTCGGAGATCACAGTATCTCCATCCTTGATCCGGGATTTCTTAAAGGTCTTTACCGCCTGCTTCATCTTCTTCTTGGAAGAGTAGATGGTGCTGTAATTTTTCTTCTTTTTCTTTTTTATAAAATAATTCTTCAGATCCGAGGTGGTATAGGAGTCGGTGCTGCCGTCGGCATGGGCAATCTCCAGACTGTACTCCAGAGAGTATCTGGTATCCACCGGATAGTTCTTGGCATTATTTACGATCTTATCTGCTGCATCCTGCATGGCGGTGTTCTGCGTGGAATAGATCTTTAATCCGCCACGATAAACCAATTCGTAGGCCTGGGACTGGGTATAACCGGCCTGGGTCTGCAGATCCTCCACGATCTGCATGATCAGAGCATCGGTGAAGTAGGAATAGGTCGATGTCTCCTGATTCTCGGAACGATGCTGGGAGATCCTCTGATAGACGGTATCGTCAGCCAGGGCTTCCTGGTATTCCTCACTGGTGATAAAGCCCAGACTCAGCATCTTCTTCAGGATGACCAGCTGTCGCTCACTGTTCTCCGTCGGGTAATCCACCGGGTTCAGATAGGCCGGATTCTTGGTGATCCCGGCCAGTACCGCGCATTCCGATAAGGTCAGCTGGGAACAGCTCTTGCCGAAATAATAATTAGCGGCAGCCTCCACACCCAGAGTACCCTTACCCAGGTTAATGGTATTCAGGTAATTCTTAAGGATGGTTGCCTTATCATTCTCCTTCTCCACACGGATCGCCAGGTACTGTTCCTGTACCTTTCTTACGATCTTGGCGAAGACATTGGTCTCACCGCCCACATTAAAGACATTATTCTTGATCAGCTGCTGGGTGATGGTAGAAGCACCCTGTGAGATGCCGCCACTTCGCAGATTATTGATTAAGGCACGGGCGATACCCTTGATATCGATACCGTTGTGCTCATAGAATCGTTCGTCCTCTATGGCAACGAAGGCATTCTTCAGATTATCCGGCATCTCCTCATAGGATATGAGGATACGATTGGAATCATAATCTGACAGATACTGGACCTGATTCCCCGCATCATCATAGATCACTGTCGCCGAATACTGGGGCTTGAGATCATACTGGGTCGGAGTACTGGCGACGATACCCTTCAGGGAACCGTAGGCGAGACCGGCACCACAGACAGAAACCACGATGATCAGCAGAAGAGAGAGCTCCAGACAGCATAGAAGGAAGGTGTTCAGATGACGATCCTTCTTCGAACGCAGACTTAGACGTTTCTTCTTTATATTTTCTTTATTGTAATTCATAATTCGTCAATCAAATATCTATCAATCATCTATGTGACAGATTCTATCGATCCTTCTGAGGAACGATCTCAATCCAGTAGCCGTCCGGGTCATTGATAAAGTAGATACCCATGGAAGGATTCTCAAAACAGATACAGCCCATCTCTTCATGCTTCTTATGAAATGCATCATATTCATCTGTCACAAAGGCCAGATGGAACTCTTCATCGCCCAGATTATATGGCTGTGTTACCTCTGCCAGCCAGGTCAGCTCCAGACGGAAGCCGGTGCGGCCGTCACCCAGATAGACGATACGGTAGCTGCCATCGGAGGAATTCTTCTCGCGAACAACATCCAGTCCGATCGCTTCCTTATAAAATGCGATACTTTTATCCAGATCCAATACGTTAAAATTAAAATGGTTAAATTCAATCATGGTATATACCTCCTTCGGTGAAATATGCACATGTTCTGATATCATCACAACATTATAACATAGATTAGAGAAAATGGACAGAGCAGAATTCTTCTTGCGCAAGATTGACTCATATCAGATAGAAGCTGTTCTGTGACATGCATCGTAAGGCAAGGGGATACTAAGAAGACTGCTATTAAGATAGAAAAAAGCCGGCCTGTATGATACCTCTCTTTTGGAAAAAATGTGTCATAAAGCCGGCATGATGTCTGTTAAATGTGTCGGTCATAAAACCGGCATGATGTCTGTTAAATGTGTCGGTCATAAAGCCGATATGGTGTCTGTTAAATGTGTCGGAATTAACATTGATGGAGGGGACGGGTGTCCGGATTCTTGTCCTCGATCACGATGGAGCTGCCGATACCCAGGATCGCTTCTGCATGCTTTACCTGTTCGGCTGTCGGTGGATCGATGCCCTCCAGCTGGTAAGGAATCCCAAGATTCTCCCATTTGAATACTCCCATGGTGTGATAAGGCAGAATCTCCACACGGTCTACGGTAGCCAGACTGTCGATGAAGTCCCTGAGATCATGAAGCTCTTTCTCACCATCGGTAACCCCGGGTACCAGTACGTGGCGGATCCACATATGCTTGCCATGATCTGACAGATATCTGGCCAGATCCAGGATATTCTGATTGGACTGTCCGGTCAGCTTCTTATGCTTCTCCTCATCCATCTCCTTGATGTCCAGGATGAAGAGGTCGGTGACCTCCATCAGCTGCCCGAACTGATCCAGATAGGCAGGGTCTGTCTGAAATGGATTACCACTGGTATCCAGGGCAGTGTGGACATCCTCCTTCTTCAGGGCACGGAAGAACTCTGTGACGAATTCCATCTGAAGCAGAGCCTCTCCGCCACTTACCGTGATTCCGCCGCCATTCTTCCAGTAGGGACGAAAGCGGAGTACCTTCTTTACCAGATCCTCCACAGTCCAGTCCTTGCCACCCTCCATGCTCCAGGTGTCCGGGTTGTGACAGTACTGACAGCGCATGCGGCATCCCTTTAAGAAGACAGCGCAGCGAGCTCCCGGTCCATCTGCCAGAGCGAAGCTCTCGATTGAATGAACTTTTCCGATTACATTTCCCATAATAATATCCTCCGGGATGTCTCTTCCGACATCGTGATCTTATACATGAGGCATCCTCCATCCTCCGGGATATTACCTCATTTGCTTATATCATAATAGATGAATCATAGCATAAATCCGTGATGATTTCTATTCCTGCAGTGAAAGAAAAGGCTGCCGCAAAGCGACAGCCTGAATCTTAAGAATAGGAAAATTCTTTCAATCTTATAAGAATTTATGCTCTGTACGTGCGATAACGTCAAGCTGCTGTTTCTTGGTAAGGTTGATGAATCTTACAGCATAACCGGATACACGGATTGTGAAGTTCTGGTATTCTTCTTTCTCCGGATGTTCCATAGCATCGATCAGTTTTTCTTTACCGAATACGTTTACGTTAAGGTGATGAGCATCCTGATCAAAGTATCCGTCTAATACATTTACAAGGTTTGTGATACGTTCCTGAGGTTCGTTACCAAGAGCTGCAGGGTTGATAGCCTGAGTATTGGAGATACCGTCAAGAGCCCAGTGGTAAGGAAGCTTAGCCACGGAGTTAAGGGATGCACAGAGACCATTTTCATCGGCACCATATGTTGGTGATGCACCAGGGGAGAATGGTGTGTATGCCGCACGTCCGTCAGGAGTAGCGCCGGTAGCTTCACCATATACAACGTTGGATGTAATGGTAAGGATAGAAGTACTTGGTTCAGCATTACGATAAGTATGACGACGTCTGATCTTATCGAAGAAGGTACGAAGTACCCATGTAGCGATGTTATCTGCACGGTCATCATCATTACCGTAACGAGGGAAGTCACCTTCGATATCGAAGCCTGTTGTGATACCTTCTTCGTCACGAAGAATCTTAACCTTAGCGTATTTGATAGCGGATAAGGAGTCTACTACGTTGGAGAAACCAGCGATACCTGTTGCGAAGGAACGACGAGCCTTGGAATCGATCAGAGCCATCTCAGCTGCTTCATAGTAGTACTTATCATGCATATAGTGGATCAGGTTCAGTGTATTAACATAGATGTCTGCTAACCAATCCATCCAGGTATCGAACTTCTCGATAACTTCATCGTAATCAGCATACTCGGATGTGATTCTCTCCATCTTAGGACCGCACTGGATACGATGCTTCTCATCGAAACCACCATTGAATGCGTAGAGGAGTGTCTTAGCAAGGTTAGCACGTGCACCGAAGAGCTGGAGTTCTTTACCTGTCTCTGTAGCGGATACACAGCAGCAGATGGAGTAGTCGTCGCCCCATTCTGGCTTCATAACATCATCGTTCTCGTACTGGATGGAGCTTGTCTCGATGGAGATGTGAGCTGCATACTCTTTGAATGCCTTAGGTAGTCTGGAGGTGTAGAGGATTGTGATGTTCGGTTCCGGGCTAGGTCCCATGTTCTCTAATGTATGTAAGAAACGATAGTCGTTCTTGGTAACCATGCTGCGTCCGTCAAGACCTGTACCACCCAGCTCAAGTGTAGCCCATGTAGGGTCACCGGAGAAGAGAGCGTTGTAGGATGGGATACGAGCATAACGAACCATACGGAACTTCATGGTTAAGTGGTCGATTAATTCCTGTGCTTCGGACTCTGTGATGATACCGGCCTTCAGGTCACGCTGCATATAGATATCAAGGAAGGTGGAGATACGTCCTACGGACATAGCAGCACCATTCTGTGTCTTGATGGCAGCGAGGTAACCGAAGTATAACCACTGGCAAGCTTCTTTTGCATTCTTAGCAGGTTTGGAGATATCATAGCCATAGAGCTTAGCCATCTCTTTCATCTCTTTTAAAGCTTTGATCTGTTTGGAAATCTCTTCACGCTCACGGATAACTTCGTCATACATGTTACCGCAGCCTGCACGATACATACCGAACTCTTTACCGAAGATCAGACGGTCGATACCGTAAAGAGCGATACGACGGTAGTCACCAACGATACGTCCACGGCCGTAAGTATCAGGAAGACCTGTGATGATGTGAGTCTTACGAGCAACACGCATCTGAGGTGTGTAAGCACCAAATACAGCGTCATTATGTGTTGTAATATATTTGGAGAAGGTTTCTTTGATATCAGGATCGATCTCATAGCCGTAGCTCTCAGCAGCCTGAACAGCCATCTTAACACCACCGAATGGCATGAAAGCTCTCTTTAAAGGCTTATCTGTCTGCAGACCAACAACCTGCTCTAAGTCTTTCATCTCTTCGTTAATATAACCAGGACCATATGCAAGAAGATCCTGAACTACAGATGTCTCACAGTCTAAGACACCATTCTTGGCATGCTCTTCCTTCTGCAGCTTCTGAAGCTCTCCCCAGAGCTTGTTGGTTCTTTCTGTTGGACCGGCGAGGAAGGATTTGTCTCCGTCGTATGGTTCGTAGTTCTTCTGAATAAAGTCTCTTACGTTGATCTCATCTTTCCAGATGCGGCCCTTGAAGCCTTCCCAGCCAGGAAGATCTTCATGTTTCCATGGTGCGGTCATTTCGATTGCCATGATGTAATCTCCTTTCAATACTATATCTAAATATAAGACTAAGATAAGTGTTAGTGAATTCTAACTTATAAAGAGAATAACATAATTATTTTCCTCTGGACAGATTGAAAATAAGAATAATTCTCAACTACTCATCGGAAAATGTACTTTTTCAAGTACATCTTATTCTGAGTAATATAATGAAGAAAAATCATTGATGCAGCAGGCGGAAGAACCTGCCATCGGGAGGGGATCTCGCTTCATTTTCATAAGCTCCTAACTGGGATAAAAATAA
>R05__coassemble_91_pt1 | contig 48636 bp, 41 predicted proteins | sample R05__metabat2_low_PE_006 | metagenome-assembled genome bin R05
CCCCCGACCCACGGCTTAGAAGGCCGTTGCTCTATCCAGCTGAGCTACAGACACATAGAAGATCGGTGTAAACACCATATATAAAATAGGTTCGCAGGCATCGGATCACCGATTACGCCTTTGCGGAACTGCTTAAAGCAGAAGCGGGTGATGGGAATCGAACCCACGTATCTAGCTTGGAAGGCTAGTGTTCTACCATTGAACTACACCCGCAGATATCGGGGTGACAGGATTCGAACCTGCGGCCTCTTGATCCCAAATCAAGCGCTCTAGCCAAGCTGAGCCACACCCCGTTATCGTCCGCCGTTTGGCTGACAAATAGGATTATATCTCAACCGCCTGTAAATGTCAATATATTTTTTTGAAGCACCAACCGAGCAAAGCCGAAAAGAGCGCAAAGTACCCCTTGGGACTTTGCAAGCGAATTCTACGGCTTTAGCGAGGTGCAAGAACATTCGTATGCAGGACGACAGTCCGAAATACGAATGTTGGCAGGAATTTCGAAAGTCCGAAGGACGGAGAAATTCCGTGGTGCTTTATACCCCTGTGCTACAGCCGAAGGTCCGCATGCTTGTTCATGATCCACTCAAGTCCATGGTCCGGAGCTTCTCAATCGAAAAAGGGCATCCCCGAAACTGCTTATGCAATCTCTCTGGATGCCCTTCTGATCAAATACTTCTTAATTTAAATATCTTTTAATTATTCAGCGTCGTCTGCTTTCTCTTCTGCAGCCGGCTCTTCTTCCTCTTCTTCTTCCTCGTCGTCATCGTCGAAGAAATCATCTTCGAATTCGTCTTCGATATCATCGAGATAGTCCGGAGCAAGATAACGATATACTGCTGCTGCGATAGCTGCGATAACTGCAACTGCACCGATGATAGCAAGTACGAAGCAGACTTTTCTTACTTCTTCGTCTTCTCTCTTGTCTAAAAGTGCATTAATCTTAGCCATTGCTAATAAATCTTCGATATTTTTCATGCTGGTATCCTCCTTCATGCATAAGCTTCACGCCAACCGTGTCCGACCCCTTACTCAGAGCGGAAAACAGGCCATAATCTGTGAAGCCTCTTTAACGTTGCCCATCTGATAGCAATTATATCATATAGAAGCCGCTTTTTCCATAATAAGTTAAAAATATGTTACATTTTCTGTCTCATATATTGCAATTTTCCTACAATTATGTTCGTACCGAGTTATCTCTCATATCTTCTTCAGCTTGGCAAAGGAGGCAAACATCTTCTTTCTGCCTACCTTATCGAACTCGACGGTTACTTCATAATCCTTGCCACCCTTGACAATCTCCTGCACGGTTCCCTGGCCGAACTTGATATGCTTGACGCGATCGCCCACACCATAGGAGATGCCCTCCGTCGTCCGGTTCTTGAACTGCTCCATCTGATAGACATTCTTCTTGTAGGATGGCTTGCTGCCTTGCGATCTGTGATTACCCAGGGAACTGCCGTAAGGGGTGGCAGACAGAGCGGAATCCTTATCCATGGATCGGTAGATGGAGGATGGCTTCCTGCGTCGCTCTCCATCGATATATTCCGAAGGAATCTCCTCGATAAAGCGGGATGGCCTGCTGTACTGCTGCTGTCCTCTCATCATCCTTCGGTCCGCCGCACTGAGATAGAGGCGCTCCATGGCACGGGTGATGCCCACATAGCAGAGGCGTCGCTCCTCCTGCATCTCCGAATCATCTCCGCTTAAGCTGGCCAGAAATCCCGGGAAGACGCCCTCCTCCATGCCTACCATAAATACATTAGGGAACTCCAGTCCCTTGGCATTATGCAGGGTCATGAGCAGGACACGGTTCTTATCCTCCTCCAGATTATCGATGGCTGCATTCAGGGTATACATATCCTTCTCCATGAGGAAGCCGCGTAAAGAAGGCTCCTCATCATTTTCTTCATAATATACGATATCATTGATCAATTCATCGATATCTGCCAGACGACTCTTAGCCTCATCGGAGCCATCCATCTCCAGCTCCTTCTTATAATCCGTCACCTTCAGGATATGATCCAGCAGAGAGACGATATCCTCCTCCTCGGCATAATAGTCGCGGAAGGACTCGATCATGGAGCCGAACTCCCTGACCTTCCTGACCGAGCGGCCGATCCCCGGAATCTCATCACAGGACAGAACCGCATCGAGGAAGGAGATCTCCTGATCCAGAGCATAATCCTGGATCCGGTTGATGGTCGTCTGACCGATTCCTCTCTTGGGAACATTTATGATACGCTTCACCGACAGATCATCCAGGCCCTGATCCACCGCCTTCAGATAGCTCATCAGATCCTTGATCTCCTTGCGGTCATAGAAGTTAAGACCCTTGACGATACTATAGGGGATATTCCTCTGCTTCAGCTTCTCCTCCAGGACACGGGACTGGGCATTGGTTCGGTAAAGGATGGCGATGTCCTCATATCTCACGCCACGCATGGCCAGAAAGGCGATATAGGAGACTACGCCGTCCGCTTCATCATATTCTGTCTCATATCGTTTGAAATGAACCAGCTCTCCCTCCGGATTATCCGTCCACAGCTTCTTGGCCTTCCTCTCCGTATTGTTAGCGATCACGCCATTGGCTGCCTGTATGATATTCTTCGTGGAACGATAATTCTGTTCCAGACGAATTACATGCGCGTCCGGATATACCTTCTCGAAATTGAGGATATTCATGATATTGGCTCCGCGGAAGCGGTAGATGGACTGGTCATCGTCACCCACGACGCAGAGATTACGATATCTGTCCGCCAGTAATTCGATCAGCTTAAACTGCACGGTATTGGTATCCTGATACTCATCCACCAGGATATAGCGGAAACGATTCTGATAATAATCCAGGACATCAGGGCAGGCCCGAAAGAGCTCAACCGTCTTAACCAGCAGATCATCAAAATCCAGGGCAGCATTCTCCTTCAGACGCTTCTGATAGTTCTCATAGATGTCAGCAATCTTCTGATCACGGAAATTATCGGCATAGACAGCACGGAATTCCTGACAGGAGATAGCTTCATTCTTGGCAGAGGAGATACGGGACAGAACCTCCTTCTCCGGAAACTGCTTACTATCCACATTCATCGCCTTCAGAACCTCTTTCATCAGGGTCTTCTGGTCGGTGGTATCGTAGATGGTAAAGTTCCGATCATAGCCGATCCGGTCGATATTGCGCCTCAGGATACGACTGCAGGTCGCATGAAATGTACTGATCCACAGATCATTCGGGTCAGCATTGACCAGGGCACAGGTCCTCTCCCTCATCTCCCTGGCTGCTTTATTGGTAAATGTAATGGCCAGTATATTCCAGGGTGCCACGCCTCTCTCCTCGATCAGGTAGGCGATACGGTGGGTCAGAGAGCGGGTCTTACCCGAACCGGCACCGGCCAGGATCAGGAGGGGGCCTTCCGTATGCAGTACGGCCTCTTTCTGCTCCGGATTCAAACTATCATAGATACTCATAAGCAATCCTTTCTATCTGAAAATATTTCTATCAATTTTCAAACATTTCTATCTACATACATTTCTATCTTCAGACATTTCTGTCTTCATACATTTCTATCTACATGCATTTCTATCTTCAGACATTTCTGTCTTCATACATTTCTGTCTTCATACATCTCTGTCTTGAGACATTTCTGCTGTCATATGCTTTCGTCATTGAAATTCTTTTTCCAAACATACGTTTTGACAATACCGACATTATACTATAAGAATCCCCATTTGTCATGTATATTTTCCTTTGACATATAGTTTTGAAAACCTTATAATCAGATATAGTAAGTAAACACAAACAGGAGGAGATCCTTTGAACGATAAGATTATAGAACTTCTGCAGGAATTACTCCGTCAGGATAATATCCAGTCAGAAGATATCCCGAATATTGAATTATATATGGATCAGGTTACCACATTTATGGATACCCATCTGGCCAGCAGCAAGCGCTACCCGGAGGATAAGATCATGACGAAGACCATGATCAATAACTATACCAAGAATCATCTGCTTCCACCTTCTTATAAGAAGAAGTACTCCAGGGAGCATATCTTTCTTCTGATCATGATCTATTATTATAAAAATGTCCTGTCAATCTCCGATATACAGAAGCTGGTTTCCCCTCTTTCGGAAGCATATTTCCCGGTTCATGAGCAGAACGGTCTGTCCATGGAGACCATCTATACCACTGTCATAGAGCAGATGGAGGAGAGCAAGCAGAAGACAGAGCAAGAGATCCTTGATACCCTGTCAGACAGTTCCCGACTCTTCGAGGATTCCGATCTGACCACGGAGGATCGGGACACTCTGACCCTCTATAGTATGATCAGCCAGCTATGCTATGACATCACCTTACGGAAACAGCTGATTGAGAAGCTGATCGATCAGCTTTATCCTGATCCCGCTTCCTCACAGAAGAAGAATACCAAACCGGATAAGAAGAATAAAAAGTAGGGCGCAGGCCCTACTTTTTCTCTTCATTTAAACGGTTCAGTATCAGATCATATCCATCGGTACCGTAATTCAGACAACGGTTCACTCGGCTGATCGTGGCTGTGGAAGCACCGGTAATCTCTGCAATCTCATTATAGGTGCGGTTCTCTCGCAACATCCCTGCGACCTCGAATCGCTGCTCCAGGGACAGCAATTCATTGATCGTACATAAATCCTCGAAAAAAGCATAGCACTCTTCCACACTCTCCAGCTGCAGAATCCCTTCCATCAGCCGATCCATCTCTTTGGTATGAACATTCTTACTCATAAGAATCCTCCTTCACACATACTATCTTCCTATCTGTTCAGAAAGTTCTGAAGCGATAGCTGTCTTCTGTATTAATAAGCATAGAACTGGGGATGAATCTGTCCATCCTCGTCCAGCTCCACGATCATATAGGTCTTCTGTGGCTTCATCTGGCGTGGCAGGGTGATACTGCCCGGATTCATCACGATCACATTCTCATCCTCGAACTCCTGATAGTCCGGCACATGGGTATGTCCGTAAAATACGATATCTGCTCCCATCTCCTGGGCCTTCTCTACTAATTCCTCCAGTCCCCAGTTCACACCGTAACGATGTCCGTGGGTCACGAAGCATACATGGTCTCCAAATTCGAAGACATCCTCTTCCCGATTGATAAAACCATAATCACAGTTCCCCTTGGCGCAGTAGACCGGACAGTCCACACAGCTGTCGAGCAGCTCGGGACTCCACTCAGAATCTCCGCAATGTACCAAAGCATCGAACTTCCCCCGATGTTCATCCAGGATATTACGAAACTCCTGGGCACTACCGTGATTATCACTTAGGACTAATAATCTTTTTAATTTATTCATGATAACCTCACACATATTTTTATATCTTATGATATCCGGACTCTCTTAAGTCCCGACGTCGGATTTCTTTACTCCCTGAGCTCCCGAAAACCGAACATCCACTCATAAATGATTATACTTGATTTATGAAAAAAAAGAAACTATACTATGTTAGAAAGAAAGAAAAAAAGGAGGATGTTATGGCAAAACATACAGATCCTATCGCCGTGTTTGATTCGGGCATGGGCGGAATCAGCGTACTTAAGGAAATAGTAAGGCTGATGCCGGAAGAAGATTTTATCTATTTCGGGGATTCGAAGAACGCTCCTTACGGAACCAAAAGTCTGGAGGAGGTCCGTTCTCTGACCCTTTCTAATATAGCATATTTACTGAATGAACATCATGCCAAGGCCATCGCTGTGGCATGTAATACTGCAACCAGCGCGGCTGTTCGTACTCTGCGTCAATTATATCCGCAGGTTCCTCTGGTTGGTGTCGAGCCGGCCATCAAGCCGGCTGTCTACTCCATGGAGCATCCTCGTGTCCTGGTTATGGCTACCCCTTATACTATCCATGGGGAGAAATTCCGGGATCTGTGTAAGATCTATGAAGATGCTGCCACGATCTATCCTCTGGCCTGTGCCGGATTGATGGAGTTCGTGGAGCATGGCATCCTCTACGGCGAGGAACTGGAGGACTTCCTCCATGGTCTCATGGACCCTTATCTTAAGCAGGGAGTCGACTGTATCGTCCTGGGCTGCACCCATTATCCCTTCGTCCGGGAGACGATCCAGAAGATCGCCGGAGACGAGGTCACACTCTATGATGGCAGCTACGGAACCGCCCGTGAGCTACGCCGCCGGATCACGGTTGCCGGACTGAATCATGATCCTGACCATAAAGGACAGGTCACCTTCTATAACAGTGCCGGGGATCCCGGTCGTATCCGTTTATCTCAGTTTCTCTTTCATCTGTAATGTATCAGAAGACATTTATCTGTAATCATCAGAAGATATTTATTATCTGTAATCATCAGAAGACATATCCGGGAGTCTGGCTCCCGGATTCCTTTTTTCTTTTTAATATATCACATCTTTACTTAATCTTCACATCCATGGAACCGGAGCGAAAGCCCTCCAGATCCAGCGTAATATATAAAAAGCCATAGCTCTTCATCTGCTCGATCACTTCTCTTCTCATAAGCATGACTTTATCTAACTCCTGCTCATCCAGCTCGATGCGAAGGATATCCCCATGAAGACGAAGTCTGACATTATAGAAGCCCTGGTCACGCAGCCAGTTCTCTCCCAGCTCTACCTGATGCATGGCCTCATAATCCAGCCGGGCACCATAAGGGAATCTGGTCGCCATACATGGAGTCGATGGACGATCCGCCACGGAGATGCCATACTCTGCTGCCAATCTTCTCACCTCTGCCTTCGTCATAGCGCAGGCTGCCAGAGGACTCTCGATGGACAGCTCCTGCAGGGCCCGGATCCCCGGACGATAGACATGAAGATCGTCCTCATTGGTCCCCTCAATCACATAAGGGATCTCTCTCTCTTCGGCAAACTCCTTGATCTTCCGAAAGATACAAAGTTTGCAGCGATAACAGCGATCCACCGGATTCTCGCTGATCCCGGCCTCCAGTAATTCATCCGCATGGAGCACCACATGCTCAGCACCCATCTCCCGGCATACCCTGGCCGCGATCGGCAGATCACCACTGGGGTGTAATCTGGTCTCTACGGTGATGGCATAGACCTTATGTTCTGTCTCTCGAGCCGCCTGACAGCACATCCCCAACAGGAGGCTGCTGTCCACTCCGCCGGAGAAGGCCAGCACCATATCACTGGCAGCATAGCCCGAGAGCACCTGTCTCAGCCCTGCCACCTTCTCTTCATAAGAATCTTCCTTCTGAGGAAGAGTCATCTTCTCCATCTGCTTTTCTGTCATCATATCGATCTCCTAATCCTTCTTTTAAGGAAGAACATGCTCTTATGTCTGAATCGATTCCATCAAATCTATCGAATCTATCGCATCTATCAATCCTGATGCAATCTCTATTCGGATAAAATCCTTCCATCTACCAGTGCACGATCACCGGAATGCCTGCATAGACGATATTATAAATCTGTCTGGCCTTATCCAGAGGCAGATTGATACAACCATGAGAGCCATCATATTGATAGATATTTCCTCCAAAGGAACTCCTCCAGGTCGCATCGTGGAGTCCGATACCATAGGTAGTATCATAAGGCATCCAGTAATATACAAAGGCATTATACTTAACCATGGTATAATTGGTGGTCTTATAAGCGATCTTGTAGATGCCGGTTGGTGAACTGCGGCCTGCAGATACATTTCCTGTTACACAGTCAGTCTTCACCTTCTGCTTACCGTTAATGATAACATAAACCTTCTGTTTGGACAGATTGATATCCACATAGTCGTCCTTTACGATCTTACCGTTGGTACTGTAGAGATAATCTGTGATATATTTCGGCTTACGGGTCACTTCCTTACCGGAACGGATATTCTTCAGCAGCTTCTTCAGCTCTGCCGTATCATTTACCACCTTACCACTGTCTCCGTCCGACACATAAATCTTACCGCTGCCCGGAGAATCGATGACCACCAGATCACCGGAGCCGAACTTCTTGGCCACATTATTCTTCACATAATCCTTCACCTTCGCTTCATCGATGGTCACATTATATTTCTCATCGATATTGATGAACTTATGGATCCTCTTGCCGACCACATTCATGGTCGTATCCCCATCCTTATAATGGATGGCAGACTTGACATATTTATCCGCCTTCTTCTTGGCCTGAACGATGATATCAGAGGAGGCATTATATTTGGAAGGCAGATAATATTTCTGGGACAGCAGGTCCACCGCCTCATCTCCGGCCAGGATGGCCTTTCTGACTGCCTCGGTAAATGTCTCTTCATTTACCAGATTACCGATGGCTCCGTCTACCACATCGTACTCATTCTTTTCTTTATTATAAACCAGGGTCGGATTCTCAGACTCTCTCGGTGTGGATGGATTCATACATGCTAAAGCCTCGATGGCCACCACCAGCTTGGCGTCATCCAGACTGGTCTCCATCACCTGAAATGTATAGGCACTGCGCAGGTGGAGAAACCATTGATCCACATCCTGTGCCTTGAGGATCTTGGTCAGATCTCCGCTGCTCTTATAAGCCAGACCCACATCCTCCGCACTCAGACTAAGATCTCCATCCTCCGAATGAATGGTCAGATTATAGGTGGACAGATAATCGGATATGCCGGAAAATGCATCCTCCTGATTCATCATGGAGCAGTCTACTCCGTTAATCCTCGTGTTGGGAAAATAATGGCTCTGAAAAAAAAACCGTCCTCCGATATAAACTGCCAGAAGCATCAGGCAGCACATACCAAGTAGGCCCAGAACTCTGTTACGCCTTCTTCTGGCCTTCTTCTCCTTACTGCTCCTTCGATTGCGGACCAGGACAGCAGCCTCCTGCTCGGCCACAGTAACCTTCTGTTCTTCCATAAATTCATTCACCTCTTTGTCTTATCTCTTTTCGCTAACTCTTTGTATTAGCTTTTTACATTATCTCTTTGTGTTATCTCTTTCTGCTAAATATTTGTTTTATTTTTTGTGCTGACTCTTTTTTCATCATCAAACTTTAGCTATGGATACAAATTATCCCTGATTTCTTATCTTATGATATAATAATACGATTCATTTTGCTTGGCAAGAAAATATGTGCTATACTCACGAAAAAAGATTCGATGCATCATGGAACACGATGCAAGTAAGAAAGGATGTCTTTATGAAAAATATTAAAAAATCCATCCGGATCCTGCTGGCCGTCGCCGCCCTCCTGATCCTGGCAGTATACTATTACATCGCCTTGCCGGCGATCAATATCCACAGCGTAGGCATATGGAAGTTTCTGATCGGAGTACTCATCCTCTGTCTGATCCTGGTCGTCCTGCCCCATGTGGAACAGACCGGAGACCGCAGACGCCCCATCAAGGTACACCTGATACACAAGAGCCTGATCTTCAAGGTCCTGATCACTGCCACGGTACTGGCCATCCTGATCTATGGGGTAGGCACTCTGCTCTCCTCCCCGATCATCAATGCGAAGAAATATCAGCAGCTCATGACAGTAGAGAAGGGAGAGTTTGCCGAGGATATCGCTCAGATCTCCTACGATCAGATTCCTCTGCTGGACAGTGAATCTGCAGCCATCCTGGCCAGCCGTAAGATGGGCAGCCTGGTGGATCTGGCCTCCCAGTTCGAGGTCAGTGATCTCTATAATCAGATCAACTACAAGGGAGAGCCGGTACGTATCACACCCCTTCGCTATGCTAATCTGATCAAATGGTTCACCAATCGCAAGGATGGTATCTCCGCCTATATCAAGATCGATATGGCGACCCAGAAGACGGAACTGATCCGTCTGAAGGAAGGGATGAAATACACGCTCTATGATCATTTCGGCAGGAATCTCTATCGTCATCTGCGCTTCAAATATCCTACCTATATCTTTGATGATATCAGCTTTGAGCTGGATGAGGATGGCAATCCCTACTGGGTATGCAGTGTAGCCAAATATAATATCGGTTTGTTCGGGGGACAGACGGTAGGCCATGTGGTCCTCTGTGATGCGATCACCGGAGACTGCACTGACTATAAAGTAGAAGATACTCCGAGCTGGGTAGACCGTGTCTACTCTGCCTCTCTCCTGGTGGATCTCTATAATTACTACGGCACTCTGAAGCACGGTTTCCTCAACAGTGTCCTCAGTCAGAAGGACTGTTTATCCACCACCAATGGTTATAATTATCTGGCCATCAACGATGATGTCTGGGTATACACCGGTGTTACCTCCATCACCTCCGACCAGTCCAATGTCGGCTTCGTCCTCATGAATCAGCGGACCATGGAGACCAAATATTATGAGATCGAGGGTGCCATCGAAGACTCTGCCATGTCATCGGCAGAAGGTAAGGTGCAGAATCTGGGTTATGTGGCAACATTTCCTCTTCTGCTGAACATCCACGGTCAGCCAACCTATTTCATGTCACTGAAAGACGCTTCCGGTCTGGTCAAAAAATATGCCATGGTCAATGTACAGAATTATCAGGTAGTTGCAACGGGAGATTCCGTGGTGGAATGTGAGAAGAGCTATACCTCCCTGATGAGCGATAATAATATCGAGACGGAAGCAGAGGAGGAAGAAGTAGTAGAGACGCAGACGATCACCGGTGTTATCTCCAGGATCGCCGAGTCCGTCGTAGAGGGGAACTCTCATTATTATCTCCTGCTGGACGGCTCCGATGACATCTATGATGTAAATGTCTCGGAGAATCTGAATATCATCCGCTACAATGTAGGAGATACGATCACTCTGGATTACACGAAAGACAGCGACCGCTGCCCGGTCACCTCGATCCGATAGAGTCACCTCGATTCGCTAGAAGTTCTGCTATATATGACAAACAGAGCAATCATCAATCAGATGATTGCTCTGTTTTATATTTTTTCTTATCTTAGAGCAATCTCTTTCTCTGCCAACTTGCTCTTTCTTATGGCTTTCACTTATCTTAGAGCAATCTCTTTCTCGGCTAACTTGCTCTATCTTATGGCTTTCACTTATCTTAGAGCAATCTCTTTCTCGGCCAACTTGCTCTGTCTAATGCATTTCACTCTTTTTAGAGCAATTTCCTTCAATTCTGTCTTGCTCTATAAGATAGATTAAACCCTTTTTAGAGCAAAGACTCCCACTTTCGAATTGCTCTATTAGATAAATTTAACCCTTTTTAGAGCAATGACCTCACATTTTGACTTGCTCTACCTGATGAATTCATCTCTTTTTAGAGCAATTCATCTCCATTAAATAAAATAAGCCATCGATAGAATCCATACATCAGATAAAATCTGACGATATCAATCCTATCGATGGCTATCATTTTTCATCTAACACATAGAATTTACATAAATCCTACCCCGGAAGATACTGACCATAACATAGCTTGGTATCCCATCTCATAGAGAACAGCCATGTAGCCTTCGCTTGCACCACAGGGTATGATACACGTTTCGGAATTGCTCCCTTGCCGGAGCAGCTCTATTCCTCTTCCAGATAAGCCTTCATGGCTTCGATGGCAGCTCTTCCTTCTTCCAGGCCCTGATCATAAAGAACCTTTAATTTATCTACATTCTTCTCCAGACGGCCAACCTCGACCGGATACTGAGGACGAATGACAAAGAGACGACCGGCCTCTTCCTCCTGATTGATAAAATCCAGAGTCTCATTATAACGGATATGACGATCCTCCATCAGCTTGATCAGTTTAGGATATTTCCCGTAACGGATACGGATCAATGGCAGAATACTATTCGGCTCCTTACGGTAGGAGGAATCACGGGTCAGGATGACCACATTTTTCTTATTTCCTGCCTGCATGGAACGCCGAATCGGAATCGAGTCTGCGATACCACCATCCAGGTAAGGACGTCCCTTGGCGATGATCGTACGGGACAGCAAAGGCAGGGAGCTGGATGCACGAACTGCCCAGATCTGCTTGGCCATATCCTTCACTCTGTGATACTCTGCCTCACCGGTCTCCAGATTGGTAAGAACCGCATAAAATCTGCCCTGATACTCCTGATATGCATCATAATCATAAGGAACATAGACATCCGGGATCTGAGAGTAACACATGTCCACACCAAACATATCTCCTGTCTTCAACAAGCTACGCACACTGCAATATCTGGGATCATTAATATAATCCGCCGTAACCTGATATCCTCTTCCCTTCTGTTTGGACAGATAACTGCAGGCATGACAGCTTCCTGCAGATACACCATATACCGAAGAAAATTCTATCTCCGCTTCCAGAAAAGCATCCAATACACCTGTCGTGTAGACACCTCTCATGCCACCGCCTTCTAAGATCAAACCAGCCTGGTACATAATCAATTCCTTCCTTTCTATATAACATACAAATATATATAACATGCAAATCTATCTATATAACCCACAAATCTATATAACTTACGAAACTTCACAACACACAATACTTCCATGCGATCTTCTGCCGTTCCCCAGCACATGAAGCACCACGGAACTTCTCCGCCCTTCTGTAGCTCCACACCACAGGGGTATGAGCTTTATCGTCAGAAATCAAGACTTGTCCCAAAATCCTGTCATCGGATTCCGTCCAGCTTAGCTGACATCCCTGACTGATATATACACTTTATCTCACCATATTCTGAGACATTTATCACACTATGACACAGCAATCATAACATATTTTCCATAAAATCACAACCTGACCATGAACTGTCAACATGTGACTTCATCAGATATATGGAAGTCCCCTGCGGATTACAGGCAAGACAAACAACGACACTGGGCATACTCTGCCGACCTACGCCAAGAAGGCCCATTTCTTCTTAATTCACAGGATCACCGGTCCTCTCACGAACTCGATCCTGGCCTCCCGCCCTGCCTTGGCCGCGGCAATCTGCTCATAAAAATCCGCACATAAGAGGTCGGTATCATATAAGGTATGCTCCACCGGATGATGCTTCTCAAAGACCTTGCCTTCCACGGTCTTCTGGATCAACAGAATCTCTCCCTGCTCCCGGATCAGACGCAGCAGCTTGCCGGACTCCCTGCGAAAGCCCAGAACTCTGGCATAGGGTACCGGAATCCGGCTGGCATCCCGCAGGAAAGGATGATCTGCCATATCCAGAACCAGATGCAGGAAAGCCCTTCGCAGAGCCGCATCCGTGTAATTTCTGGAGTGGCACTGAGCGATGATCTCTGCAAATGTCCTGCCGGGACGGTAGATCCTGGTGACCCTTCTGGCAAGCTCATAATCCATGCCATAATACTTGCCTAATACCTTATGCTTCATAAGCACCTTATAATCCAGATAAGGCATCAGATCCTGCCAGGACACCGTATCTCCTGTCGCCATGGCCTCCCACAGGAGATCTGCAGCATAAGGACAACCCCGCTTTAATAAGTCATAGCTCTCTATATCATCGCATCGCCTTCTGTCAAAAACAGCCTTATCACCAGAAGAAGCCTTATTATCAGAAGCAATCTTCTCATCAAAAGCAGCCATGGCATCACCTGCCCGAAGAAGGGTCCGGATAGCGGTCGCAGAAGGATAGATATCCACCGCAGCATCATAGCTCTCCTGCAGATATCCACTGCCTTTTCTGGGGATAACCAACGCCTTCATCCTGCTCTTTCTGCGAAGCAGGGCCTTGAGATACTCCACTGCCAGAATATGATTGGGATCCTGCAGGATCCGGCCATAGTCCTGATCCGGACAGCAGACCCGGACGGCAGTCTCTCTGGCCTGAGGATAATTCTTCCCCTGCTCCAGACAAGCCTTCAAGATCTCCTTATACTCTGCCGGTTCTTCTACGAGAATCCGGGCGATGGCTTCCAACTCCGACAAACAAGCCCACTCACTGCCACAGGACAGATAATCCACACAGCCCAGTTGGTCCAGCAAGGTCACACCAGCCGTCGCAAAATACTCCGCACTTGATGTCGCATAGTAAGCCGGCAGCTCCAGCACCAGATCCGCCCCACCCTGCAGGGCCATGCCGGCCCGCTGATACTTATCCAGGATCGCCGGCTCCCCTCTCTGCACGAAGTCACCGCTCATGACTACGATCACGTAATCCGCCCCTGTCAGACGCTTCGTTTCCTCTATATGATATCTGTGTCCTTCATGAAAGGGATTATATTCGGCGATAATACCTGCGATTGTCATAGCTCTCTCCTGTAAAATGATATGTCATGTAATAATCTGCTTATATTATATCTCATTCTAGCAGAAAATAGTTCCGCTTTATATGGCTTTTTTGTCGGATGACATCTAAAATATTTTGCGATATGCCCCTCTTTTCCCCGGCATAACCATTCATTTCTGCAAAAAAATACTTTCATTTACAAATATAACTCTTTATCTTTTCATAAAAAAGTCGTATACTGTTACTGTATAATTTAAATCATAATAGGGTAAACATGCCCGGTATTAAAAAGAAGGAGTATATCAAGATGAAAGTATTAGTTATTAACTGTGGTAGCTCATCCTTAAAGTATCAGGTTATCGATTCTGATACAGAGAACGTATTAGCAAAAGGTCTCTGCGAGAGAATCGGTATCGATGGTGTTTTAACATACCAGAAGACAGGCGCTGACAAGATTAAGATTGAAGCTCCTATGCCAGCTCATAAAGAAGCAGTATCCCTCGTTCTTAACCAGCTTATGGATCCTGAGACTGGTGTCATCAAGTCCATCGATGAGATCGAAGCAGTTGGACATCGTATGGTACACGGCGGAGAGAAATTCGCTTGTTCCACATTATTAACACAGGAAGTATTAGATACTGTAGCATCTGTTAATGATCTTGCACCACTTCACAACCCACCTACATTAGTTGGTGTTGCTGCTTGTAAAGAGCTCATGCCTACTACTCCTATGGTTGGTGTATTTGATACAGCATTCCATCAGACCATGCCTGCAGCTTCCTACGTATATGGTATCCCATATGAGTACTATGAGAAATACGCTCTTCGTCGCTACGGCTTCCACGGAACATCCCACAAGTTCGTTGCTAAGAGAACTGCTGAGATCTTAGGCAAGAATCCGGAAGATATCAACGTTATCGTATGCCACCTTGGTAATGGTTCTTCCATCTCCGCTGTTAAGGCTGGCAAATGTGTTGATACATCCATGGGTCTTACTCCACTCGAAGGTCTGATCATGGGAACTCGTTCCGGTGATATCGATCCTACAATCATCCAGTTCATCGCAAATAAAGAAGGTTTAACTCTGGATGAGACCATGAATATCATCAACAAGAAGTCCGGTGTACTCGGTATCTCCGGTGTATCCTCCGACTTCCGTGATCTCGGTGATGCTGCTAAGGCTGGCAACGAGAGAGCTCAGATCGCACTCGATGCATTTGCTCATCGCGTAGTAAAATATGTTGGTGCTTACGCTGCTGTTATGGGTGGTGTTGACGCTATCGTATTTACTGCTGGTATCGGTGAGAATGATATCGGAACACGTGCTGCTATCGCTTCCCGTTTCGGTTACCTTGGTGCTGAGTTCGACGCAGAAGCTAACAACATCCGTGGCGAAGAAGCATTTATCTCCACACCGGATTCCAAGGTTAAGCTCATGGTTGTTCCTACAAACGAAGAGCTTGCAATCTGCCGTGATACTGTAGAGATCGTTAACGGTTTAGTGGCAAAGTAATTGCCGAAGCCATCTATGATGTCGTGAAGAAGTACATCTGAGATCGGGCTTCGATCTATCGATAAGAGGATGGGATGAGATTATCAGTTTCTTCCTGTCCTGACAAAGAGTATATAAGGGCATCTGATCTTCGGTCGGATGCCCTTCCTGCTTTATTCTATTCATTTATTTTTTAACATAGGGAGTCCGGCTGATCCGGCTCCGCATAAAGGATATCAATATGCATAAGAAAAAATATATAAGATATCTTATCCTTGGTCTGTGCACGATATTACTACTGTCTGCCACAGCCTGCTCCGGACAGAGATCTTCCATCGATGCCCTGGAGGAACTGAACAGCCCCGGAACCATCATCGGAGCCGGTTCGGAACCGTCGGTACAGGATGCTGTGGCTGAGGCATTTCCCCAGGCAGAGATCCGGACCTATTCCTCGGACCTGACCGGTATGCTGGATGTCCAGACCGGTAAGAGTGATGCTTATGTCTATGACAAGGTATTATTAGAATATGCCATCGCCAATGGTATGACCGGTACCAGAGTCTTAGACGAAACCATCGGCGAGGCTCACTCCATCGTCATCCCTGTATCTCGCAACAGTAATATTCCTAATCTCAAGTCTAAGATAGACCGTGCTCTGGAGCAATTACAAAATGATGGAACGATGGATGAGATGTATGGATACTGGGTACATAATGCCGAGACGCAGCTTCCTGAAGATACACCCATGGTGGAGGATGCAAATCTGGTGCTGAAGGTTGGTACCACCGGACTGGCCCAGCCCTTTACCTTCTATGTCGGGGATACCCTGACCGGATACGATATCGAATTAGCCTACCGCATCGCGGAGAAATTACATGCCAGGGTAGAATTCTCTGTCTATTCCTGGGGAGGCGTGACAACTGCTGTTAAGACCGGTGAGGTAGATATCGCCCTCACGAACCTGCACTATCGTCCCAGCCTGGTGGATAGTATCGATCAATCCGATCCCTATCTCATCCAGCCCATTGGTGTCATGGTTCGTGCCGACCAGGAGAAAGTCAGCTTCTTTACCTCAGTAAAAAACAGCTTTTATCGTACCATCATCGAGGAAGAGCGATGGAAGCTGATCCTGAAGGGTCTGGGCCGAACCCTGATCATTGCTATATGTGCCAGTCTCCTGGGTTGCATCGAAGGATTTCTCCTCTGCTGTCTGCGCCGTAACAAGAGAAAAATCATCAGTAATCTGACCCTGGCCTGCATCCGTGTTCTTCAGGGCACGCCTTGCCTGATCATCCTCATGCTGCTCTACTATGTGATATTCAGCAAGGTCTATCTGCCACCACTAGTCATAGCCAGCTTTGGTCTGTCACTGAACTTTGCAGCCTACAGTGCTGAGACGATGAAATCCGGCTTAGACAGCGTTCCGACCGGGCAGATTGAGGCAGCGCTGGCCCTGGGATACAGTCCCCAGCAAGTATATCGGAAGGTGATCTTTCCGCAGGGAGCCCTGCGTTTCATCCCTGTTCTTCGGGGGGAATTCATCTCTACGGTAAAATTAACCTCCATCGTTGGCTACATCTCCATCTGCGATCTGACCCGAGCCGCAGATCTGATACGGGCCCGCACTATGGATGCCTTCTTCCCGCTGATCATGACAGCGATCATATATTTCGTCATCGCCAGTCTGCTGACAGGATTTCTGACCATGATGGAGCACCGCTATGATCCGCACAAACGGCCTCGTAAGATAAAGGGGGTAAAGATGATATGACTGATATGATTCACATAGAGCACTTGTCCAAAAGCTATAAAAATGGCAGCACTCCCCTGAAGGATGTCTGTCTGGATGTAAAAGGCGGTCAGGTTGTCTCCATCATCGGAGCCTCCGGCTGTGGCAAGTCCACCCTGCTGCGCTGTATGAACGGTCTGGAGGAAGCCAGTTCCGGTCGTATCGTGATCGATGGTACAGAGCTTACCAGGGACAGCAGAACCCTCCGTCAGATTCGGGAGAAAACCGGTATGGTCTTCCAGTCCTTCCATCTCTTTTCTCATAAGCTGATCGCAGAAAATGTGATGATGGCCCCGGTGGATATCCTCAGACTGAACAGGCAGGAAGCCTATGATCGAGCCATGAAGATGCTGGATCGTGTAGGTTTAAGAGATTATGCCCTGAAATATCCAGATGAATTATCCGGAGGACAGCAGCAGCGTGTCGCCATCGCCAGAGCCCTGGCCATGAATCCTAAGATTATCCTCTTCGACGAGCCAACCTCCGCCCTGGATCCGACCATGGTCGGAGAGGTATTACATGTCATCGCCGATTTACGTAATCAGGGACTTACCATGCTGATTGTAACCCATGAGATGGAATTTGCCAGAAAGATTTCCGATAAAATAGTCTTTCTGGCTGAAGGCATCGTCTATGAGGAAGGGAGTCCGGAAGAGATATTTACTTGTCCCAAGAAGCCATTGACCCGGGAGTTCATCCACGGAAGAGACTGGAGTGTATGACCAGATAGAAGATCCACCAGCTCTGCATGCCCTTCGGGTAGAACCTTCCACCGGATGCATGACAAGGAAAAAAGCACAGCTTCCTTATTGTGAAGCTGTGCTTTTCGTTTTTCGATAATCAGAAAATGATGAGGATTATTTTCTTCTTAAGATCAGCATAGAGTTAAGCAGACATAACATAGATACACCCGTATCAGCAAATACTGCTAACCACATATTGGCAAAGCCGGCCAGACCGAGGATCATAACGACAACCTTAACAGCCAGAGCGAAGTATACATTCTGCCATGACTTGGCATTGGTAGCCTTAGCGATATCGATAGCTTCCGGAATAGCATCCATGGAGGAAGTCATAAATACGACATCCGCTGCTTCGATGGCCGCATCTGCACCGCTGCCCATAGCAGCACCGACATCTGCACCAGCCAGTACCGGCGCATCGTTGATACCATCACCGACGAACATAACATTTCCATGTTTCTCACGGATTGCATTCAGATGGGTTAATTTATCCTGAGGCATCAGTTTGGCATGTACTTCATCGATACCTGTCTTAGCTGCAACATCCTCTGCAGAATCCTGGGCATCACCGGTAAGCATGGCTGTGACGATACCAAGGGATCTGGTCTTAGCGATGGCATCCTTGGCTTCCTTCTTGATAGTATCGGAAATGATCACATTTCCTTCGTAGATACCATCCACAGCGATCATAACCTCTGTACCGAAGCCTTCCTTGGCATAAGCAGACAGGTCGATATGGAACTCATCCATCAGCTTGCTGTTACCGCAAAGCACTGTCTTACCATCTACAACTGCCTTGATACCCTTACCTGCGATCTCAGACATGTCTGCCGGTCTGGTAAAGCTAAGTCCCTTACCTTCCGCTGCTGTCACGATGCTGGTACCGATCGGATGAGTGGATGTCATCTCGCAGGCTGCTGCCATAGTCAGTAACTCATCCTCGCTGAAGCTGCAGTCCTTTCTGCATGCGACTCTCTGAACCACGAAGTTACCCTCTGTGATCGTACCGGTCTTATCCATAACGACTGCTTTTACATTATTCAGACCTTCGATGGCGATACCACCCTTGAAGAGGATACCCTTCTTGGAAGCAGCACCGATACCGGAGAAGAAGGCCAGTGGTACAGACAGTACCAGAGCACATGGACAGGAGATTACCAGGAAGGTAAGTGCTGTCGTAATCCAGTATTCTACATAAGCGGAGGTGGTATTCTCTGCCAGCTTCGCTACGATAAACGGAACCTTCATACCGGCACATGCACCCAGTAAGGAAGGAATCAGTGCGACAGCGATAGCGAAGAATACGACAAATGGTGTATAAACTCGAGAGAATCTCGTAATAAATTTATCAATCTGAGGTTTACTAGCTGCTGCATTCTCTACAGAATCCAGGATACGTGTAACCATGGACTCCTCCAGTGGCTTCTCTACACGAATCTTGATCACACCTGTTGTATTGACACAACCGGAGATAACGTCATCACCTACGGCTGCTTTTACCGGAACAGGCTCACCGGTAACCGGAGCGGTATCAATTCTTGTCTCACCTTCGACAACCTTACCATCCAGTGGGATACGATCGCCGGGACGTACCATAAGGATATCGCCTACTTCTGCTTCCTCTGCATCTACGACACGTACATCGTCACCAACGCAGAGATTTACAACCTCCGGACGCATATCCACAGCATCCATGATCTGGGATCTGGACTGAAGGGTTGCCTTCTGCTCGAAGTACTCTCCGATACGATAGAAGAGCATAACGCCGACTGCCTCATCGAACTCCCAGGTTCCTTCATAGAGACCCAGAGCAAATGCACCCAGAGTCGCGATCGCCATGAGGAAGTTCTCGTCAAACATCTGACCTCTCTTGATATTGGACCAGGCAGTCTTCAGTACCTTGCCACCCAGTACGATATAGGACAGAACAAAGAGGATGCTGGCCCAGCTAGGACCCTCTCCCACCATACCGGCATGAGAAGCAATAAATGGAACGATAAATAAGACTGCACCGATACCGATCTCTTTCAGAGACTTCTTCAGCGGATCCTCTTCCTTCTTCTTGCCACTCTCCTCTGTTGTCGCGGACTTCTTCACGTCATCCTTCTTAACAACCGTGATACCTTCTTCTACTTTATCAATCTGCTTCTGCAGATAATCGGTCATACCGGCAGAACCCTTGGCCGTAACACGGCACTGCAGGTTCGCATAGGTTACAATGGCTTCATCGATATCCTCTAAGCTATTCAGATGATTCTCAATCTTCTGTGCGCAGTTCGGACAATCCAGTCCCTGAAGAACATAGACTGTAGTGGAACCACCGGAGGAACGTTTACGCTCTACGACTGTGATGCCTTCCTCTACTTTATCAATCTCTGCCTGCAGCTTGCTTACCAGATCGGACTCTGCGGAATCAACTCTCATCTGAAGATTTGCATAAGTAACGATGGCGGAATCAATATATGGAAGAGAATTCACATGATTCTCAATCTTCTGTGCACAGTTCGGGCAATCCAGTCCTTCTAAGATAAAGACTCTGTTACCACCCTCTGCGGAAGCAGAACGGTTCTTCTTCACCTTCTCAACAACGGTAACGCCATCTTCCACACTGTCGATCTTGGCCTGCAGCTTGGCTACCAGGCCATCATTGTCTGTGGCAACCACACGCATCTGAAGATTCGCATAAGATACCACACAGGATATGACGATATCCATATCCTGTACAGCTTTCTCAATCTTCTGCGCACAGTTCGGACAATCCAGTCCCTCTAAGATGAATACTCGACGATCATTTGGACCGTAGTCATGAACGATACCACACCAGCACATACCGTGAGCCAGATGCTCTTTCTGCTCGTGATCATGGTCGTGATGATCATGGCTGTGGCTGTGATCATGGCTATGTCCATGGTCGTGGCTATGTCCGTGATCGTGGCTATGTCCATGATCATGGCTGTGTCCGTGGTCATGGCCACAGCATCCGTGGTCGTGATCATGCTCTTCGTGATCATGATCGTGCTCTTCGTGATCGTGGTCGTGACCGCAACATCCGTGATCGTGATCATGCTCTTCGTGATCATGGTCATGGTCCTCATGATCATGATCGTGGTCGCAGCATCCGTGGTCGTGATCATGCTCTTCGTGATCATGGTCATGGTCCTCATGATCGTGATCGTGGTCGCAGCATCCGTGGTCATGCTCATGGTCATGCTCTTCATGATTATGGTCATGCTCATGTTCTTCTACTACGGAAGCTTTTTTGGATGCTCTGCGGTTTCTCTCTACCACTTCAACTTCCGGCTCCAATGCTTTCACCTGTTCTATTACTTTTGCTAATACTGCATCCGGATCCTCCGCACTGAAACGAAGCTGCTTCGTCGCATAGGTCACAGATACGTCACTGAGCTCTTCCATCTTGCTGAGCTTATTCTCAATCTTCGCTGCACAATTCGGGCAGTCCAAACCTTCGAGAATATATACTTTTCTCTGCATAATGTGAATTCCTTTCTCTCCTATAAGGCAGGAGTCATAACTCATAAGATATTATGATTCTTCTTCATAGTCATGCACCATGTGAATCATCGCTTCATCAAGAATATCAACAATATGTTCATCATCCAGAGAATAAAATACATTTTTTCCTTCTCTGCGGGCCTTGATCTGATGCATCTTGCGCATCACAGCCAACTGGTGAGACACAGCAGATTTGGTCATATTCAGAAGAACCGCGATATCACCGGCACACATCTCCTGTACTTTTATCGCATACAGAATCTTAAGACGTGTCTCATCGGCCAATACTTTATAAAAAGACACTACCTTCTGCATCGACTCTATATCAGGCATATGCTCCTGAACATGTTTAATATCGTCTGGGAATAAAGCTTCACAGTCACTATTTTTTAATGCCATACTCTACCTCTTTCCATGTGAACAGTTGAATATTCTTTCAACTATGTCTACATTATAGTTGAATATATATTCAATTGTCAACTAATTTTTCTTGTAATATTATACACTGTTTTTGTGTGATTTTTTACACATTTTTATGATACGCGTGAGTCCATGGCCCTCGCCATTCTTTTTGGACAGATCACATCATCTTATCTCACCTATCACACTTCCGAAAATAAAGCATTTCTTTTATCCCTTCTTTTGATTTCAACGTAATAAGTTTATAATAAAAGAATCCACAATACGGACTTTTATTCAAAGTCATGTAGAAACAAAGAGATTCCAACAAGCGAGGAGGACACACATATGAGAAAGACATTTTGGAATAAGGCTTTATGCCTGCTTATGAGCTCTGCCATGGTCTTATCCCTGGCAGCCTGCGGTACTTCGTCTACTCAGGAAGAGACACAGCCGGAGGCAACCACAGCTGCAGTCACTCAGACGGATAGCAGTCAGGAGGACGCAGCGGACACAGTGATCTATTCCAATATCACTACCACACAGGGCGATGAATTCGTCGAAGCAGAGGCTATCGCGATCAAAGACGGCAGCATCACTTATATCGGTGCGAAGGATGGCGCAGACGCCTACATCGGTGATGATACCCAGGTCCTTGATTACAGCGATTCCTACGTACTGCCGGGACTGATTGATGGTCATACCCATGCCTATGTCTCCGCAGAGAATAAGGTCTGTGATTTTAATCTGACAGAGTGCAAAAATGCAGACGAATGTATCGAAGTTATCAAAAAATATGTCGAAGAGAATCCTAAGGATTTCTATAATGGATACGGATGGCTGGATGCCATGTTTGACAATGGTATGCCAACAGCAGATCTCCTGGATGCGATCGATACCGACAGCCCGATCTACATTAAGTCCGAGGATTGCCATTCCTGCTGGACCAACACTGCCATGATGGAGAAGTGCGGAATCACCAGTGAGTCTGAGAACCCTAAGGGCGGCGTGATCGAACATTATGAGAATGGCCAACCGGCAGGCTGCTTCAGAGATACTGCTATGGATACCCTGATCAAGCCAAATGTACCGGTTTACTCCGTCGATGAATATAAGGATATCCTGCTTCTTGCTCAGGATGAGTATATTGCTCTTGGTTATACATCCTATAATGATGTTATCATCGATGTGGACAGTGCCGACAATATCGTGGAAGCATATCATGAGCTGGATGAAGAAGGTAAGTTAAAATGTTATGTTAACGCTTCTTATATCGTAAATAATAATGAAGAAGCACTGGACAATGTACAGCATGTCAAGGATCTGGCAGATGAGACCGCCGGAGAACATTTTAAATTAACAGATATCAAGTTCTTCATGGATGGTATCACAGAGTCCTGTACCTCTTACATGTCAGAAGCCTATAATAACAACCCGGACAACTATGGTGTGGATCGCTGGGAAGGCGAAGAAAGCACTCAGCGTCTCTATGATGCCGTAACACTTTGTAATGATCTGGGTCTTGTAGCACATTTCCATGCCATCGGTGATGCAGCCGTATCTAAGGCATTGGATGCTGCAGAGTACGCAAAGGAACATTCCACCAATCCGGATATGCGCAATGTTATGACACATATCCAGTTCATCTCCGATGAAGATTGCCAGCGCTTCGCTGATCTTAACATGTATGCAAGCTGTGACTTCGGATGGTGCTATACCGATAATGCTGAGATGAACGATGATCCGGACTATCAGAATATCGAGATCACCAATCTGGGAGAAGAGCGTGTAAATGAGGAGATGAGATATAAATCTCTGCTTGATGCCGGTGTTACTGTGGCATTCGCAACGGATTATCCGGCAACCAGTAACGTCGATCCATTCATGTGTATGGAGCTTGGTGTAACTCGTATGCACGATGGTATGGAATCCACGATCAACGATCCGGAAGAAGCCGTAACCAATGAAGACGTCCTGAGAGCCATCACTATCAATACAGCAGAACAGCTGGGACGAGATAGTGAGACCGGCAGCTTAGAGGTAGGTAAGAAAGCGAACTTTATCGTTATCAATCAGGATCTCTTACATATCGACGCCAACGATTACTATGACGGAACACAGGTACTTCATAGCTATATCGACGGAAATGAGGTCTATACTGCAAAATAAACCAATATAAAAAATTCCCCTTAGCCGGATGGACTGATATCGTTCATCTGCTTAAGAGGAAGCCTGACATATGAGAAAGTTGACATATGAGAAGGTTGACATATAAAGAGGGTTGCTTATGGCAACCCTCTTTTTCATATCATGCACCTGCACTCCAGAAATAGTAATCTGCCAGAGGAGCAAGCAGTTCCCTGCCCTCCGCATCCGGATCCTGAACCATGGTCATAGAAGAATCATCCCCAATCATCATGGTAGCTCTGTCTTCTGCTGTGTACTCCGTCCAGCTGACCTCCTCTGTAGAAGGATCCCCTGTCTTTGCGAAATTCACCCATGCATCACAGATACGATCTGACAGCTCACTGTCTACCGTTCCACTGAAATCTGTTTCCTCAACATTTCGGAAAACATAAGCTAACTCCGAAGCGTGGCAGGCACCAATGAAGTCGAAATTATCACTGCGCTTTCCGAAATAGTACATATAAGTCTTACCACTTCCCTCAGAGGATGCATGGGACTCGGCAGCCTTGATCGATGGCTGTCGGAAGAGGGCTTCCGTAATCAAAGCGGAACGGGCCCACAGCTCTTCCTCATCCTCATGAAGCTCCATATATTTCTCAACATTCTTCCGATCCTTTTCGGAAACATTTTCCAGGATATAATCATAGAGCGGATTAATGAAATATTCCTCATAGTAGGACAGATTCTCCTGCACACCTTCCTCATCCATACCTACCATCGGCTCCTCTCCCATCTCTGCAACCCAATAACTGATCTCGTCCGTATTGGTTCCGATCATCAGATCGATGCCCTTAGCTGCGCCCTGGGCGATGGCTTCATAGGGATCCTCCGCCACCAGATCTCCGCGGAGCGGCAGACTGTAGAGATCATTTACCGTGGTCTCATCTTCATCCAGAGATAATTCATTGGCTTCGATCAATTCCTCCTCTGTCAGCGCCAGTAGATCGTCCATATTGCTGGCACCGGTAGCCTCAAGCAGCATCTCTGCCTGGGCAGAAGCGTCATAATCTGCCTGACTGAAGGTCAGATTATAGGAACCACTCTCACAGATGGCTCTCTGAAATAATCCTTCCGTCTCCTCAGAGGCCAGAAGACAGCCAACCATGGTTGATCCGGCTGACTCACCAAATATGGTTACATTATCCGGGTCACCGCCAAAAGCCTGGATATTCTGCTGAATCCAGCGAAGACTCTCTATGGCATCGAGGAGACCCAGCTGTTCCGAGTCCGTATATTCCTCTCCGCCCGGGATGCTGCTCAGATCAATAAAGCCCATCATACCCAGACGATAATTACAGGTTACAACAACCACATCCTCATGTGCATCGACGATATACTGGCCGTTATATAACTCTTCGGATGTACCACCCCATGCAAAGCTGCCACCATGAAAATATACCATAACCGGTTTCTTCTCATCCTCCAATGAGCTGGTCCAGACATTCAGTGTCAGACAATCCTCACCCCTTTCCGTCGTGATGGGCTCAGAATGCCATTCATACTGGATGCCTGACTTGCCAAATGTATCTGCTGCATAGGTCTCATCACTCTCTTCCACAGCCTCCGGAGCCTTCCAGCGAAGCTCTCCGACCGGTGCTTTTGCATAAGGAATGCCTTTAAATGAGAGAACACCGGTCTCTTCCTCTACAGAACCCACAAACCTGCCATTATAACAATCTGCCGTCAGGTTTTCCTCCGAATCTGTCTGACTCGTCTGATTGCTCTCCGAATCTGTCTGACTCGTCTGATCACTTTCTCCGGAGGCAGCACAGCCTGTCAGGGCAAGTATGGTCGTGGTCAGAAAAATCCCCTTCATCAAACATCTTATTTTTCTCATATATTATAATTCCTCCTTTATGTAACACTAATTATAAACTTTATATTTATAATTACTAATCAATATAGACCATTTATACCATAAAATGTCCTGCATTACAATAGAAAGATAAATTTCCTGAGATATTTGATGCTCTTTTGACACATTTTATCTATGGATTTTTTCATAAAACACATCCTTGCGGTCTTCGGCTGCACCACACGAAAAAAAGGGCTTGCCATGCCCTTTTTTCGATGCTGTATTATCCCATCAGATTACTATCGTCAATATATTAAAACCAAACTGGGAGATATAAGTCATCTCCTCTGCTATCTTTGCCACCATTTTAATCCCCATGTTGACATCAGGATCCGTCTCTGTGAACTGATCCAGTTGGCTTCTCGGATCAAAAAGCTTGCAGGTATCCCAGATCCTGGCGGTATATTTTCCATTCTTATAGATAATATTGATATCAATGTGATCCTTGTCCGTCATTCCATGGCCGGAGATATTGCCAAGGACCTCCTCAATACATAGCTGCAGATGATAGTTGGTCCTGGCATCGGTCCCTTTCGCGCTACAGAATTCAGATATACTGTCGGATACCATGGGAATCTCAGTGATAGTGCGGATACTCATACTGAGCTCATCCTCCTCGGTGATCCCGAAGCTGGATTCCAGTCTCAGCCAGTCATTCAGACGGAAGGTCACCTTCTTAGAGGACAGGAAGACAGTGCATGCTATGATCCCGATAGCCAGAGCCTCTCCCACCGGAAGACAGAGCCAGAGCCCATCCACACCGATCAGATAGCCAAGAACCAGGGACACCAGGGCGATCAGAAGATTCTCCCCCAGGGAGAAGGCATTCACATATACCTTACGTCCTTCTGCCTGGTAGATCTTAAGTAATACATTATAAATTACATTGATCGGCAGGAAGGCTGGCATCAGAAGCAGCATCCGTTCACACATGACAAAGACCTCTTCCGATCTGTCAAAGAAGATCAGGCTCAGAGGATACCTACATAGCATGGTCAGGGCCATGGCCAGCAGACTCATGATCAGCCCCAGCTTAAGAGTTGTATGGAAGAGCTTCTTAAAGGAAGCCTCGTCCTCCTGGCCGAAATAGATCCCTGCCATCAGCATCGTAGAATTCGCTACTGCCTGCGGTACGGCGCTTAAAAAAATCAGTAAGGTATTTTCTGCATTCATAACTGCCAGACCGGCATCTCCTCCGGTGAGGATCAGCATGCGGTTGACCACATAAGCCTTGATGGTCACTCCAATCGTAAACATGGCAGAAGGCAGTCCCAGAAGAGCCAGAGATGGCAGTTGGTCAAAACAGAAGCTCCCCCAGCGAAAGCTTACGGCCTTCTTCTCCCTGTCACGGAAGAAATCGACCAGCATGACAGCTGCAGACAGCAGACAGCTTAAGCCTGTCGCCAGACCCATACCATAGAGACCATTATGAAAGACCAGAGCCGCTGCCAGATCCAGTCCGATATTCACTGCCATCATGACTGCCATGCCTACATAGGATAAGCGGGCCCGGTCATTAATCTGCAGAAAACACATGAGAAGTCCCATGAGAAACATCGCCGGAATTCCGACACAGTAGCCCCTGATATAATCCACCAGCATCTGGTGCGTTCCCGTGGTAGATCCCAGGGCATGTGCCAGAGGAGAGGCAAAGGCAATCATCAGGCCACCTACAATGATGCCGAAGGCTGCGAAGAAGACCACGATTGTCGAAAAGATGGACTCCACCTTCTTCTTATCTCCCCTGCCCAGAAATTCACATCCCTTGATCTGTGCTCCCAGGACGAAAATATACATCAGTCCCATAACAGAGCATACCGGTCCGAAGAGACCCACGGCTGCCATACCTTCTGCACCCATATAACGAGCCACAATCGTGGAATCAATCATACCATTGATTCCCGATACGATGATGGAGAAGAACTGTACGGGAACCAGTTTACTAAAGGCTTTTTTAACAATTACTGCATTGGATTTGTTATTCATATCATGCACCTGCACTCCCGACAGACCCTGTCAGGCATCTTAATCTTTTTCATAAAATGCATCTTCCTCCTTAAAAAGGGGCTGTCAGAGACAGCCCCTTCATCATTCATGATATCTTCCTCAAATCGGATCAATCATGACTTCTATTATTTCTCATAGACCCATTTGCCATTATACATGGTCTTCATGACTTCCGTATCTACGATATCCTGGCCCTCGGCTGCGATCATGTCCTTGCTGAGGATTACCAGGTTAGCCTGCTTACCATCCTCCAGCGTTCCGAAGGTATCCTCCTTGAACATCTGATAGGCACCGCCGGATGTCATAACGGAAAGAGCCTGTGCATTACTGAGTCTCTCATCAGCATTCAGCAATGTGGATTCATCACCACTCTTCTCCATCCTGTTGGTCAGGATATAGAAGCACTCTACTGTATCATAGGTAAAGGAGGAGCCGTAATCTGTACCGAAGGAACAATTCACACCTGCATCCAGGAAGGACTTGGTCGGATACTCACTCTCTGCTCTCTCACGTCCCAGTGCGTCAACCTCTGTCTCCTCGAAGAAACCGGTACCCTTGACGCACCATGGATTCAGATTGGCAACCATATTCAGATCTGCCATCTTCTTCATGGTCTCATCATCCACGATCTGCAGATGAGTGATCAGATTACGAGACTCTTTTACAGTATCGCCCAGCTCTTCATATGCCTTCTCCACCGCTGCCACAGCATTGGTGCTGGCCTGGTCACCGATGGCGTGGAAATGAACCTTCATACCGGCAGAATTCGCTTTCACTACGATCTCTGCCAGCTTCTCGATATCTTCCTCACTGCTCCAGCTGCTGGCACCATAGAAGTCCTCTTTATTGGCATAAGATTCAGACAGGTAGGCAGTACCACCCTCAATGACTCCATCCATGAAGATCTTGATGTCTGTCACTTCGAAGTCACCGCCTGCAGTGGATTCTTTATATTTGATTGCTTCGTCTACCAGCTCCAGTGCATCATCACGGTTGCTGACGATAAAGGAACCCTGGGTATAGGACAGAAGCAGACCATCCTGATCCAGACTCTCATAGGCCTCGATCAGAGGAACATTATAGAGATCGGATTTATCATTGATCATACCCTCATTATAAGAAGTATAACCCAGGGAAGCATACTCCTCCTGCGCAGCCAGAACGGCTTCTATGATATCCTCTGCTGTGGTCTTAGGAAGGGCCTTCAGAGGAAGGGTTGTCGCATTATCACGCAGACAGCCGTTTGGTGTGCCGTCATCATACTTCTCTATGGTTCCTCCGGCAGGTGCTTCCGTATCTGCAGTGATATCTGCCAGCTCCAGCATGGCTGTATTACACCATACACTATGCCCATCGGAAGAAGTCGCTACGATCGGCTTATCCGTATCGATGGCATCCAGGATATCTGCCGTAGGACAGCTATTTTCAAATGCACTGGCCATCCATCCACTGGCCTTATAGTACTCTTTGTCCGGATGCTCTTTAATATAGTCAGAAATGATCTGAACGCATTCCTCCTGGCTGGCACCCTGAGGAATCTGGGCTGCATTCAGCTTGGCATCCCATGCCATAGCTGCATGAGTATGACCATCAATAAAGCCTGGGATGACGGTCTGGCCATCCTCCAACTCTACGACCTCCGTATCTGCTCCGATATAATCCTGCACACCTGCTTCGTCACCGGAATAGATGATATTACCATCCTGGATGGCCAGGGCCCTTACTGTGGAGTCCGCTGTGGCATAGATATTCCCCTTGATGACACAGTCCGCAGCATCCGATGCTGCCGCTTCTGTACTCTCCGCAGCGGTGCTAGCCTCACCGGTCGAATCACTGCTGCCGCATCCCACCAGACTCAGGCCCATGGACAGAGCCAATGTCACAGAGAGCACTAAATTTCTTTTTAATCTCATAGTGTGTATCTCCTTTCATATAAAACAAGGATGGAAGCCAGCAAAATGCCTTACATCACATCGTATAATGTAGGTTAATCACAGTATAACATATTTTTCCATATAATAGAATCTTTTAATCTTCATCCTCGATCAAAATCTTATGCAGATTATAATAAGTAAAGGTTCCTGTGGCATAGAGATTCCCCTCCAGGTCCTTCACATCCGCTTCGTAGACCTCTATGGTCTTGCCCTTCTTCACTCTTCTGGCATCACTGATCAGCTCTGTCACATTGATCACCGCTTTCAGATAGTTCATACTACTGTTTAAGGTAGTCATACGCCAGTTGCCGGAAGAGGCAGCGGCACCGGTTGATATATCCGCCAGAGAGAAGATGGCTCCTCCATGCAGACTTCCGATATTATTACAAAAATCCGGCTGTATATGCAGAATGGATCTGGCATAGCCATCCCCGATCTCCGTTGTTTCTATATTAAGATAGCCGGCATATTTATTCTCCCGGTTTCTGTATGCTCTGATTTCTTCGTATGTTGGCATGCTTCTTCTCCTTCCTTGTTACCATAGCGATTTCCTCGCTTGGTGCTTCCTATTATAATATAGAAAAAAAACGAAAACAATCCTATTCAAACATTCACATTTATTGTAAACTATGGATGAAATACTAAGCATATCCCGACAGACCGGATATGTTTAGATCATATAACACACAAGATAGAAGAAAGGAGTTTATTATGAGAAGAAAATGTTTTGCCGCCACCCTGCTCCTGTCCGGCTTGCTTGTCTTAAGCTGCGGATGTGGCAATAGTTCTGACACGAGTGATTCCGCTTCGGAGACTGCCTCCACCGCAATCGATACTGCAGCCGAGCAGTCCACAGAGGACTATGATGTGGAGGACACGACGGAATTCCAGGTTATCATCCGAGGAGAGCGCCTGATTCCTTTTGATGGTCAGGAAGTGACTCTGGCCCCTGTCATCTACGATGCGGCTGGTAAGAAAGTAGAGGATACCACAGGATATGCTTTCCAGTGGTCCGTATATTCTGACAGTGATGACGACTATCAGGATATCGAGGGAGCAAATGAGGATACCTATAGCTTTCAGGCTGATCCGGGAACCGTCGGTTATGCCATTACCGTCACCGATCCCAGGGGAGCAGAGGACACCGCTTACTTTACGCCATATGACAAAAACGGATATTTCCTCAGTCTTATCGAAGATAGCGAATATATTTCTTATGATGGCGAAGATACTACCATCCATGTGACACTCTATGATGGGGACGGCCGACTGATCGAGGATACCAGTGACTACAGCTTCCAGTGGTATAATATATCCGGGGATGACGGCAGCTATACGAAGATTGACGGTGCGACAGAGTCCGATCTTACCTTCCAGCCTGATCAGAAGATGCTGGAGGATGGGGACTATGTAGGTTGTCTGACAACCAATACCAGTACCGGTAATACTGACACCGTTACTTTCTCCGGAGAGGATAAATCTACCTACTATGAGGTAGAGGTTGATGGTGAGAAAGCGATCGATCTCAATGGGGAGAATGTCACCGTGGAAGCACTGGCATATGATGCGGACGGCAATCAGCTGACGGATGAGGATATCCAATATCAGTGGTATGCCTGGTCTGATGAGGAGAGTGACTATCAGGCCATGGAGGGCGAGACACAGGCAAGTCTGACCTTCGCAGCCAGCGAGGAGAATCTGAAGGATTATCAGGTCATTGTGACAAATGGTGATGAAAGTGCTACAGGATATGGTTATTACACACCGATGGATCAGACGGATGATCAGGCTGTCATCGAAGATACTGTGGATGCCATCCTTACCATCGACGATACTCATATTACTCTGCGCGATGAAAAATACATCGTGGCAGCCCGGACTGCCTATGATGCTCTGACTCCGGAGCAGCAGAAGCTGGTTCCTGATTACCTTCTCGATACCCTGACGGATGCCGAAGAGCGATATGAGGCATTAAAAACAGAATAGAATTGACATACTTATGCTATATCTGTTATACTATTCATCATAATATAACTTTATCACATTAACGTGTTGTGTGATAAATAATTCATTACAAAGGAGTATACAGATATGAAGAGATTTTTCAGTATTTTACTGGCAGGTGCTATGGGATTATCCCTCTTAACAGGATGTGGTTCTTCCACTACAACAGACACCTCTGCAGAGGCTACGACAGAAGCCGCAGAGTCTGATCTTGCTTACATCCAGGACAAAGGTGTCGTTACCGTTGGTATGACCTTATTTGCACCGATGAACTACTATGATGATGAAGATAATTTCGTTGGTTTTGATACAGAGTTAGCTCAGGCTGCTTTCGAGAAGATGGGACTTGAGGTAGAATTCGTAGAGATCAACTGGGATACCAAGGAAGTTGAGCTGAATTCCGGTAATATCGACTGTATCTGGAACGGTCTCTGTATCACAGAAGAGCGTAAACAGAACATGAGCATCTCCGATCCTTACCTTCTTAACACACATGCACTCGTTATGAAGGCTGACAGAGAGGAAGAGATCATGGCAAATGGTATGAAGGGCCTGACAGTTACATCCGAACAGGGTTCCACCTGTGAAGAGGTTGCACTGGGTACCGCAGATGGCGATGCTGATGCAGAAGTATCCGGAGCAGAGTATTTCGCAGAAGCGAACTATGTTGCTGTAGATTCCCAGGCAAAGTCCCTCATGGAAGTAAAAGCCGGCACTGCTGATGTTGCAGTCATCGATACTGTTGCTGCTGCAGCTATGACAGGTGAAGGCACTGATTACGAAGATCTGGTATTTAACACAGATAACAACTTCGTTACTCAGTACTATGGTGTTGCTTTCCGTAAGGGTTCTGATATGACAGAACAGCTGAATGCGATCATCGATGAGTTCTACACTGATGGCACGATGGCTTCCATCGCTGAGAAGTATAACCTTACTTCCATCCTTGTAAAATAATCTTAGCAGATACATTTTCTGCGGATGGATATCTTTCTTAATGCATAAAAGAATCTATGAAGGGCCTGCATCTTTGCAGGCCTTTCTTCATTTTTGACATGACATCTATGCCGATACATGGATAAATCGATTTTATTATGCTATGATAAAAATGAGCATATAACTTGCATCGCACCACAAGATCTGATGCATGATAGTATAAAATGTGATTTAAGGAGGTATTCTTATGCCCTTATTATTAGATGAGGCAGCCAGACGCCCGCTGCCACAGATGTATCCCTTCCGACAGGAGTTCGACCGTAAGAAGCTTACTGACATCCCGGCTGCCCTGTCCGCAGAATTTCATAAAGAAGAGATCCTCTCTGCCATAAAGCCCGGTATGAAGATTGCCGTAGCTGTCGGCAGCCGTGGCATCGATCATCTCCCATTGATCGTAAAAGAATTGATTGATTTTCTGAAGAGTCTGGATACCTGCCCTGTCATCCTGGCTGCCATGGGCAGTCACGGAGGCGGCAGTATCGAGGGACAGCTGGAGATTCTCCATGGTTACGGTATCACCGAAGAAGCCATGGGTGTCCCTGTTATGGCCAGCAATGATGTGGTATCTATCGGCAGGACCTCCCAGGGCATCGACATCTATTTCGACCGCTTCTGCCATGAGGAAGCCGATCTGGTCATCACGGTCAATCGTATTAAGCTGCATACGGACTTCGTGGATACCATCCAGAGTGGACTGTGTAAGATGCTTGTCATCGGTCTCGGTCACCATATCGGCTGTTCCTCCGTCCATGGCTGTCAGTTTGAGGAATTAGGGGCAGTCATTAAGGAAGCAGCCACTATGATCCTGAATCAGGAGAGGATTGGTTTTGGTCTTGGCATCCTGGAAAATGCCTACGATCAGACCATGATGCTGGAGGCTATTCCTGCAAGACATTTTATCGAGAGGGAAGAAGCTCTGGTTAAGATAGCCACAGAGCATATGCCGGGCTTACCATTTGATAAGATTGATATTATGATCGTGGAAGAGATAGGAAAAGATATCTCCGGCGCAGGCTTTGACCCCAATATCCTGGGCCGCAGCCCGATCCGTCAGGAATATCTTCTACCTGTTCCGGAGATAGAACGCATGGTTTTACTTGGTCTGTCCGAGGGCACCCATGGGAATGGTATCGGCATCGGCTGCTTTGATATCGTTACAAGAAATGTATTCGACCAGCTTGATACAGAATCCATGTATGCCAATGCCATCGCCCTGAAGAGTCTGGAGGACTGCAAGATTCCTCTGATCGCTGCCGATGAGGAGGAAGCCATCCGTATCGCCATGGCCAGCTTAAGAGATGCTGACATGGATCATCTGCGGGTGGTCCGCATCAGGGATACCCTGCACCTGGGTGAATTCTATGTATCTGAAGCCTGCCTGGATGAGATCTGACTTACCTAAGAAAGGTTCTTTATCCAGTCGATCACCTGATCCAGTCCTTCCCCGCTTCTTGCACTGATAGGAAGAACAAGGGCATCCGGATTCAGATCATGAATCCTGTCACTGGCCAGCTGCAGATCAAAATCAAAATACTCCAGCGTATCGATCTTATTGATCAGAACCAGATCACAGACTGAGAACATCAGCGGGTATTTTAAAGGTTTATCATCGCCCTCCGGTACACTGAATAACATGATATTTCTGTGTGCTCCGGTATCAAACTCCGCCGGACAGACCAGATTACCGATATTTTCAAGGAACAGGAGATCCAATCCTTTTGTATCATATTCCAGGAGGGCCCTGGAAACCATATCTGCATCGATATGGCATAAGCCGCCATTGTGAATCTGTATCGATTCCACACCGGTAGCATCTGCTACCTTCTGCGCATCCAGACTGGACTGAATATCCACGTCCATGGTGCCAATCTTGTATTGCTCCTTCAGACGATCGATCAATGCGATCAATGTCGTAGTTTTTCCGCTGCCCGGCGCAGACATAAGATTCAGAAACAGGGTTCCCTGTGCCTGCAATTCTTCTCTGATCTTTCGGGCCATACGGTCATTATCCGCAAAGACACTTTCACCGATTTCTATTACTCTGACCTCAGCCATCTTATCGATTCTCCTCTCTGGCTATTGCAAGATTTCATATATTTCTGTATATTGTTCTCTCCGCTTTATCATTCTTGTCAGCAGATAGTTACAGGACCTATGCATTCCACTCTCTGATCCTTGTCAGCAGATATTCTGCCAATGCTTCTACTCCTTCGCCCGTCCTGGCAGAAATATAGAAGATACGGATATCCGAATTCAGTTTTCTGACACACTCTTCCACATATTCCTTCCGGAAGTCAAAGACCGGCAGCGTATCTGTCTTATTGATCACCAGGATGTCGGACACCTCATAGATCAAGGGGTATTTGGCCGGTTTATCATCGCCCTCCGGCACAGAAAGAATCGTCATATTCAGAGCTGCGCCGGTATCAAACTCTGCGGGGCAGACCAGATTACCGATATTCTCAAGAACCAGAAAATCCAGATCATCCCGATGGAAGGAGCGGATCCCCTGGCGGGTCATATCGGCATCCAGATGGCACATACCCCCGGTATGAAGCTGGATGGATGGGATACCCGCTGCCAGAAGGGTATTGGCATCGACCGATGAGTCGATATCCGCCTCCAGGACTCCCCATGTAATCTGTCCATCCAGATATGGCTGTAAGGCCAGCAGGGTAGAGGTTTTTCCGCTGCCTGGGCTGGACATAAGGTTAAGCAGACAGATTTTCTTCTCCTTCAGCTCCTGTCGCAGAAGGATCGCATCTGCATCGTTATCTTCCAATATACTTTCTTTTAATTCTATGATCTTCGCCTGATCCATATCCATTTCTCCTTACAAGCAATACCGGATCATCCGATCCGTTTTCTTCTCAGATTCAATGCCCGGTCATCCGATCCCTGGTACTTTATTCTCCTGAGATACTCTTAATCCTGCATTCATTTCCTTTGAGCAGCTTGATCCGATGACTGCCACAGGAGGGGCATCCTCCCAGCAGAGAATCCTCGGACTCTATATGTCTGCCGCAGACACGGCACTCCAGATCCACATCGATCTCTTCCACGATAAGCTCTGCTCCTTCATAGATGGTTCCGGGAGATAATTCTTCAAACGCACTCTTTAAGAGAGCCGGTACCGCAGCACGTATCTTACCGATCTCCAGAACAATCTGTGTGATCCTGCCAAGCTGATGCTCTCCGGCTGCCATCTCCACCGAATTCAGAGCATGACTGATAATAGACATCTCATGCATATTTCTCTTCCTTTACTTTCTTCTGCTTTACCGTCTGACGGAGACCTCTCTTTCTTCTGCTTTACCGGCTGACAGAGATCTCTCTTCCATGCCCCGGCTTCTCTCCCGGATCATGGATCAACAGATTCTAGGCAAGCCTTCTCCCTGCAGGATATTCAGTACTCTCATCCCACCGATCGGTGTGCGCAGAATCAGCTGACCCGGCTGATCGTCCGCTTCATGTACCTGTCCGATCACACAGGCATCCTGACCATAGATGGTCTGTCTCATAATCTCAATCGCTCTGTCCGCCTGATCAGCCGGAAGGATGACTGCCATCTTTCCTTCATTGCCCATATAGAGGGGATCCAATCCCAGCAGCCCACAGAAATCCTTCACCTGGGCAGAAAGCGGAATCCGCTCCTCCTCGATCATAAAACAGGTCTGACTGGCATCAGCTAATTCCTTCAATACCGTTGCCAGACCTCCCCGGGTGATATCTCTCATGGAATGAATCGAGATACCTCCCTGTCTGAGGGCTTCCACCATAGCGCCAAGAGGAGCATTATCACTACGGATGCTGTTTTCTATCTTCATGCGCTGGCTTAATATGGCGGCATGATGATCTCCCATATTCCCTGACAGCAGGATGACATCCCCGGCCTGCGCACCGGAAGCAGACACTGCATAACCTTCCGGAACGAATCCCAGACCGCTGGTATTAATATAGAGGCCACCCTTTCCTTCGATGACCTTGGTATCGCCGGCGACGATCTGCACCCCGGCTTCCCGAGCCGTGTCCGCCATGGAATGGACGATTCTCCTCAGCTGCTCGATCTCCAGACCTTCCTCTAATATAAAGCCACAGGTCAGATATCTGGGGATCGCGCCTCTCATCAGAAGATCATTCACCGTACCACAGACACTGAGACGCCCGATATCCCCGCCCGGGAATTCCAGCGGAGTTACCACAAAGCTGTCTGTCGTGACGGCAATCTGTCCGGCACCCGGCAGGAGAGCTGCATCCTCCATCTGATTTAAGATATCATTATGAAATTCTCTGGAAAATATATCATGGATCAGCTGGCCTGTGGCCTGTCCGCCACTGCCATGTACCATGGAAATAATTTGGTTCTTCATATGGTATATGATATTCCTTTCCTAATTATAAGATAAAAAACACACATGAGCTTTCATCGTGGCACAGGGGTATACAGCCTTCAGCTGCACCACAGTACATGAAATGGCATCCTGTCATCAGGACAGGACACCGGATATAAAATGAGCATGGCAGGTTCCTTCTTCTGAAACCATACAGGCCCCCTGGGGATTCAATGGAGTACAAACCTTTCGGAATAAGCTACAGTCACAGGGTTTCTTTCTTCCCATGAGAATCTGCTCACATTGACAGGCCTTATTATGCTTCACATCCTCCAGCAGCTGTCGACTTCCCGCATCATAGGCTTCATATTCCTTTTTCAGGCATAAGCCGGACTTCTTCACAAGGCCCATGCCACGCCAGCTGGCATCACAGGGCTCGAAATATTTATCGATCAGGCATCTTGCCTGTTCATTTCCTTTTTTCGTGACGACAGCAGGATAAAAATTCTTAACGATGCCTCGCCCCTGTAGCTGTACCAGTCCATACAGACTCTGCAGGATCTCTACTCCCTGAAATCCGGATACTATAAAAGGAAGGCCGTATTTCTCGGCCAAGGGCTCAAAGATCTCACTGCCGGTCACAGCACATACATGTCCCGGTGCCAGAAATCCATCGACCTCTGCTCCCTGTTCCAACAATCGATCAATGATCGGAGGCATACATTTTAAGGCCGTCAGTAATTGTATATTCTCTATCTTCTGCTCTATGATCTCTTCCATTAGGAGAGCGTAGACGGGAGTGGTCGTTTCAAAACCCAGAGCCGCAAAGACATACTCCTTATTCGGAGACTCTGCAGCCAGCTTAAGCGTATCCATGGGAGAATATACCATCTCTACTCTGGCGCCCTTGCTCCTGGCCTGGCTTAAACTCATCTCACTGCCTGGTACACGAAGCAGATCCCCAAAGGTGACGACCACCTTATCTTCTGTCAGGGCTAGTTCTATCAGACGATCTACATAGGAAGATGCCGTCACGCAAACCGGACATCCCGGTCCGCTGATCAGATGGATCCTGGGAGACAGGATAGACGGGATACCATTTTGGGCAATCGCTGCCGTGTGAGATCCACACACTTCCATAATATTCAGTTCATCGCCATCATATTCGCGCAGGAAGCCCGTTAATTCTTTTATGTCCATAGATAGATTCCTTTTCTGTCCTTGCTATAATTTCTGTCCTTGCTATGATTTCTATCCTGGTTATAATCAAAACAGATCTCATAAAGACAGGTCTCTGAATAATTCGTCGATATCTGCAGCTTCCTGCTTTGACACCTTCTGCATGATGCAGCCGGCATGAACCAGGACGGAATCCCCGATCTCCACCGGAAGCAGACCGCTACGAACTTCCACGATATTGCCATTAAAATCCACGATCGCTGTTTTTTTCCTAATCTCTTTCACAACTCCCGGAAGGGCTACACACATAATCCTTCTCCTTCCTCTCCTCAGAATAAGATAGCGCAGGCAAAACACCTGCGCTATATGACAACACTCCTAAGCCTGCATGCTGATACATTTCTTCGGACAATTCTTCTCACACAATCCACAGGAGATACATTTCTTCTGATCCAGAGTCCATGTCTTCTCTTTACGATCCACCACAAGTGCCTCCTGAGGACACTTCTTCGCACATAAAGTACAATAGACACAAACTTCCTTATCCGCTACCGGATACTTCTTCTCTACGACCGGTTTCTCCACAACATAGGAAGTCTTCTCCCTCTGTGGCTTCTGGTAACCCGGCACGATACTGAGGGACTTCTTCGGACAGACTGTTGTACAATATCCGCACTGGATACAGTCAAAACGATTGATCGTCCAGAGACTTCCCTTGCGATCCACGGTGATGGAACCGGATGGACAGCTGCGCATACATAAACCGCATAAAACACAGCTATCGATATCTATCTCGATATGTCCCCTGCTTCGCTCCGGATAAACCGCCGGCTCGGCAGGATAATTCTTTGTGACCGGCTTAGAGAAAAGATTCTTAATCATCGTCGGTGCAAAACCTAATATTTTCGCCATGACAACCTCCTATCTCTCGGTACAGCTGATGCAAGGGTCGATGGACAGCACAAGAATCGGAACATCCGCAAAATCTGCTCCCTTCAGTGTCTCCAGAAGACCCGGCAGATTGGCAAAGGTAGGCGTTCTGACACGCATACGATCCAGGAACTTGCTACCGTTGGCCTTGGCATAATAGACTGCCTCGCCACGCGGCTGTTCCATACGAACAAATGCTTCACCATTCGGATTCCCCTTCACTGTGACACTAATCTCACCCTCCGGAATCTTACCGATGGCCTGACGAATCAGATCCACAGACTGCAGGATTTCATTAATACGAACCTCACAACGGGCAAAGCTGTCACCGTCCGGATTTACGATCGGCTCAAAGTCCAGATCCGGATATGCTGCATAGCCACGCTTTCTCATGTCCAGCTTAATACCGGAACCTCTGGCAAATGGACCGGCACAGCCTAAATTATGTGCCTGCTCCTTCGTGAGGATACCGATCCCCTTCAGACGATTCTCAACAGTATAGTCAAAGAGGAATACCTTACGGATGGACTTCACCGCTTCCTCCACTTCCTTCATCCCCTTCAGGATGGCTTTGAGCATATCCTCATCCATATCCTTGAGGACGCCGCCCACTTTATTTACAGAGAAAATACAACGACCACCGGTGGTCATTTCGAAAAGGTCCAGGACCTTCTCACGCTTTCGCCAGCACTCATAAAATAAACTTTCAAATCCAAAGGCATCCGCCAGAAGACCTAACCACAGCAGATGACTGTGGATACGGGACATCTCTGCCCAGATGGTCCGAAGATATCTGCCACGAGCCGGAACCTCCACATTCATGATGGTCTCTATCGTCTCGCAATATCCCATACCATGCATAAAGCTGCAGATACCGCAGGTACGCTCGATGACATAAGCCATCTCATTAAAATTACGACGCTCCACCAGACTCTCCAGGCCACGATGAACAAAACCGATGGAAGGGATTGCCTCGATCACCTTCTCATCCTCCAACACCAGATCCAGATGAATCGGCTCCGGTAATACCGGATGCTGTGGTCCGAAAGGAACAACACTTCTCTTACCCATGCTATTTTCCCTCCTTCACAAATGGTGTATCCTTGGTTATACGATATAATTTATTCTGATAATCCAGATTGATCATCTGAATATTTACGCCAAATAATTCTTTCATCTCATTCTCATAGAGAAATGCATAAGGATAGATCTCCGTAATACTCGGAACCTCCGTCTCCTTCTCGATGATCACACGAAGAGTGACGAACTCGTACTGATCCAATGGCGCGAAGGAATAGCTTAACTCATACATCCCATTCACATAGGCACAGCAGGCCTGCGACAGGCGATAATTATCATGCTTCATCTTCATGGTCTCTACCAGGAGACGATCCACATGAATCTCTCTGCATTCATTTGCCGGATTGATTACTTCTCCCATCCTTCGAGTCCCTCCAATCTCTCTTTCTCAATAAAGCCCTCGTGGTTACGACGATAGGCTTCCGGATCCGCCATATATTCCTCGTGATGATTCAGTTTCTCCTGGAACATCGCGATGGCTTCTACCAGACCGTCGATGATGGCCTGTGGTCTGGCTGCACAGCCGGGAACGTAAACATCGACAGGAATGGTTGTATCTGCACCACCGATTATATTATAGCAGTCTTTAAAGATACCACCGGTACAGGCACAGACACCAACTGCCACCACTACCTTAGGGCGGGGCATCTGGTCATACAGCTGCTTGACAACTGCCTGATTCTGCGTATTGATTCCACCGGTGATCAGCAGGATATCTGCCTGCATGGGGTCACCCGTATTTACGATACCGAAACGCTCTGCATCATAGACCGGAGTCAGACAGGCCAGAACTTCAATATCACAACCGTTACAGCTGGATCCATCGTAATGGAGCAGCCATGGGGAACGTGTTATATTTGCCATGATTTCTTCCTCCTATACCAACATCAATATCAAAAAGTTCAGTCCTGCTGCCAGCAGTGTCACGATCCAGGCAGACTTCAGCATCAGAGCCCATTTCACACGTGCGCAACAGTTATCGATCAGTATCTCCAGAAAGTAAACCAGCAGAATCACGATCACTGTGATGAGCAAGCTGATCGGATTACGATTGGCGATAAACATACCAACGATACCTAATAAGAAAATGTTCTCATACCACTCTGTAATATGAAAGATTGCCAGATTACGGGAACCGATCTCTGTGGTCAGACCCTTTACCAACTCCTGATGCGGATGATGAGAGGTACTGAGGTCAAACGGAGACTTTCTCATCTTAATGGTCAGACAATATACAAATGCGATAAAGAAGCCCGGAAGCTTCAAAATAAGGCTTGAGCTTGTATTGGTAATATCAATCACATTAAAGGAACCACATGCCAGATAGAAACCAAGACATGTCATCAATACGGCTGGTTCATAAGCAAGCATCTGCAGTAATTCACGCTGGGCACCCATAGAACTGTAGGGAGAGTGTGTAACCGCTGCCGCGAAAACCAGGAAGGTAGCTCCGGTGGATAACATGAAGAAACACATCATCACATCAAAACCGGCAAAGAGCATACATCCGGTAAAAATCTGGGTGATACAGAAACACTGAACCAGAAAGGCCTGTGCCGGATTCACCATGATCAGCTGCTTATGAAATAACTTATGGACATCATAAAATGGCTGAAGCAGCGGCGGTCCGATACGTCCCTGCATACGAGCAGAAATCTTACGATCCATCCCATCCAGGAGTCCGCCGATAATCGGTGCAAGGAAGAAAAAGGCCGCTGTAACTATAATACGAACTACAGTTTGATTCATTATAATGCACCTCCTATGATTACGCCAAGGAATACAAGCATGACAGCAGTGGCAGCGATCATACTCGGAATGATCAGTTTACGCTGTCCGAAGAAATCCTTCAGATACCAGTTGGATGTCTGCAAAGCTTTCTCCTCGCCGAAAGAATCCACAAAGCTTGCATTGTCTCCCACATTAATACCACTCATGTAGGTCAGCTTCTGGTTGGTCTTAACCGTACTATTAAAGACAAAGGCGATAAACGGTACGGCAAAGATAAAGATAATCACTATAATTAAAATATATAAGATGAAGTCCGGTAAAACCTGCGTTGCTCCACCAAACACTTCCATCAGTAATGGCATGACATAGAGTCTGGAAAGCATCGGGAAGAGAAGACACAGGGCTACCATCAAAATGGCATGAATGGTCAGAGACAGCTCTTCATTCTTCTTGGTAATATCTCTTACCGGCGGTTTATTGGTTGCCGCAATCAGCTTAGCCATCCATTTGGTCCAGTAAAACATGGTTGTCGCACTACCAAAGCAAATGAAAAGGGCAAGCATGATATTTCCCTCATCCACCGTTGCTTTCAAAGCGGACCATTTAGAGATCAGCATACCAAAGGGGGCTAAGAACATACCGGCAATACCGATAAACATAAATAAGCCCAATTTCGGAAGACGATAGATCAAACCATTCATCTCCTCCACATCACGGGTATGGGTCGCATTCTCGATGGCACCGATATCCTGGAATAAGAGGGACTTGGATACCGCGTGGAAGATCATCAGGAAGACACCTGCCCATAAGGTCTCCTGGGTACCCACACCGGCGCAGGCCGTCATCAGACCTAAGTTAGAGATTGTGGAAAATGCCAGTACCTTCTTACCATCACTCTGTGCGATAGCCATAAGAGAAGCCATAAAGAAGGTAAAGCCGCCAATAAAGCTGATAAAGAGACCCACGGTGTTACCGCTCATGGCCGGAGCCAGACGGAATAATACATAGATACCAGCCTTTACCATGGTTGCACTATGTAAGAGCGCAGAAGATGGTGTCGGAGCTACCATGGCTCCCATAAGCCACTTGGAAAACGGAAGCTGCGCTGCCTTGGTAAGCGCTGCAATCGCGAAGAATGCCACCGGAATCAGTCCCAGACCACCGCCTACTTTCTCAAAGGTCTGCATATCCTGAAGCAGCAGATCTCCATCAAATCGAAGCGCCAGGATCACGATACCTACTGCAAGGAAGCATCCGCCCAATAAGTTCATCCAAAGGGCGCGGAAAGAATTATCTATCGCTTCCTCCGTTCTGGTATATCCGATCAGAAGGAAGGAACAGACACTGGTGATCTCCCAGAAGAGATCCAGCCACATGACGCTGGAAGAAGTTACAAATCCAAACATGGCACCAAGGAAGAGGAATAAAAGCATAAAGAAATAATATCTTCTGTCTTCATACTCCAGATGATGGTGGTGATATCCATGCATGTATCCAACCGCATAGATGATGATCAGACCACCAATCAGACCAACGATCACACACATGAGGATGGACAGATGATCAATATAAATATGGTTGATCACTCTCAGCTCTACTCCCGAGAAGAGGTCCAGCCAGGTCAGTAAAAGTGTCGGTGCGATGGATAAGAGGCAGATCCAATACTTCTTATACTTAAAGCTTAAGAAGGTCACAAGCAGCATCAATACCCACTCTCCGGCGAGGATCAGCTTATCAACCAGCTCTGTCTCATAGAATAATTCCATAGGCTTACAGCCGCCCAGATACCACTGTGCACACAACAGAGCAACAGCAATCATTATAATAACTGCACTGGCGTAAGCAATCGCGTTTCTCACCTTATTCACACGAACGCAGAACATGACGATCGCGATCAGAAGCGGAAAGCAAATAAGAAATGGCACTATCATTTTTCCATATCTCCTTTTCATTATTTTATCGTTATATTTTTAACAATACATTACGCTATATTGTACTATTTTTTTCAATAAAAAACAAGAGACAAAATATTATTAATGTATATATTTTTTTATTATTTCACAAAAATAAAAAATCGCCATAAATATCATATGACGATTAATAAATATATTTCCTGAAGTTTTATCCACTTCATCATTTTGTCACAAAATTATCATTATAATTTGCTTCTCCGTCTTCCCGCCCCAGCAGAGTCTTCATGTCCGCCGGAAGTTCTGCCTTAAGCTCTATGATCTTATGGTCAAAGGGGTGCGGACAAAGTAGGCAGGCTGCATGCAATGCTGTTCTGCTAAGTACTCCTCCCTCATATTCATAGGCTCCCCTTCCGTAGATTGGATCTCCCAGGAGGGGATGACCGATCTCAGCCATATGAAAGCGGATCTGGTGAGTACGACCAGTTTCAATGCGGACCCTTATCAGGCTGTAATCTCCATAGCTCTTCACGAGTCGATAGTGGGTGCTTGCCGCTTTCCATGGACCCCCGCTGCCGGCAGAAATCATCTTGATCCGGTCATAATCTTCCGGATCATGATATTCCTCCATGGGAATCGAAATCTGATCCTCCTGTACTTGCGGAGTCCCCTCAATAATCGCAAGATATTCCTTCTGCAGCTTCTGCAGCTTCCGAAGCTGATGCATACGATCACCGGTCACTCCATTTTTGGCTATTCCGACAATCCCGGAGGTATCCTTATCCAGTCTTCCGATCAGATGGACCCGAGCATAGCAATCGGCATTATCCTCAAAATGAGCTTTGACGCCATTTGCCAGGCTGTCTGTAAGATGCCCTTTGGAGGGATGGGATACCATGCCGGATGGTTTATTAAGAAAGATCAGATTCTCATCCTCATATAGGATATCTAAGGGCATAGGACAGGGCAGGACCCGATCCTCTCTCTCCTCTGTATCATCCAGCAGCACCATAAGCAGTTGACCGGGTGATACCCTTTTACGAACGGTTACCCTCTCTCCATCCAGCAAGATTCCATAATCTATGAACTTAACGGATCGGATTTTTTTTGTGGTAAGTCCCCACATCGTTCTCATAAAATAGAATACTTCCAATCCATCCTCTTCTTCCTTTATGACATGCTTTAAGTAATGATGTGTATTCAATCGCACTCTCTCCATATTACTCTTCCTCATGATTGCAAGATTCATGCCACATACACTTACTAGCGTACATAATGCTATGAATGCTCATGTTAAAAATTTTCTCATAAATTTTTCCTCCTTGCAATAGTAATACGATCAAAAAATGCGATTCCTACATATGTATAACGAAAAAACCTGCCATTTCGGCAGGTCTTCCAACTAATTACAAAATGAAATTAACAGCAGACAGATTGCGATATCAAAAAGTACAAAGATGCTTACTTTTTTATATCCACCCTTTCCTTTAAAGGCCTCGATTCCATACTGAATCGTCTTGCCGAACAAACCAATTAATATAACAATAACCAATACAATAGAACCCATAGTGTGCCTTCCTTTCTTTTTCACCTAAAGTATAGCATCGACAGAAGGAAGAAAAAAGTTTAAATCCTTTCACTATCCCGGAAATTTTTTCTTGAAAAATATGTCCCTTAACTGATATAATCGGGTGGAAATCAATAATACATCGGCCGGCATTATGCGTGAAATCAGAAGGATTGCCATCCTTCCTGGTTTCACGTTTTTTTATTACCCGGGCCTTTGCATTTGCTTTATAAGGAGGAATATACTATGAATCGTCGCAATAAAATGGAAGTCATGCCCATGGGAACTCTGGTACTGAATATGTCCCTGCCCATGATGCTCTCCCTTCTCATTCAGTCACTTTATAATATCGTGGACTCTATCTTTGTGGCCAGACTCAGTGAACAGGCTCTGACTGCCACCTCACTGGCCTACCCTGTACAGATGCTGATGATCGCAGTGGGTGTCGGAACAGCCGTAGGACTGAATGCTGTCCTGTCTAAGGCTCTGGGTGCCAGACAGGAGAAAGAATCTTCACAGATTGCTACCACCGGAGTTCTTCTGGCGCTATGCAGCGGTCTGGTCTTTATGCTTCTGGGTCTCATGCTGTCCGGAGTGCTGGCCCATGTCTTCACCGCAAATGAAGAGATTGCTTCCCAATGTCAATCCTACCTCTTTATCTGTACGGTATTTTCCATCGGTAACATGGTCAGCATGATGTATCAGAGACTGATGCAGGCCACAGGCAAGACCTTCCTCAGTATGGTCATCCTGGTTGCCGGAGCAGTAACCAATATCTTACTCGACCCTGTCATGATCTTTGGTCTCCTGGGCTGTCCCGCTCTGGGGATAAAAGGCGCAGCCATCGCCACTGTCATCGGTCAGTGGGTCAGCATGATCGTGGGCATTATTCTTCAGGAGACCTGCAATAAGGAGGTAGCCCTCTCCCTGAAAGACTTCCATCTTAACTTCCATCAGGTAAAAGCCATCTATAAGATTGGCTTTCCTACGATCATCACCCAGGCCATGCAGAGTATGATGGTGACCTGTTTTAATGCAATCCTGCAGCCTTTTTCCACTACTGCTGTCGCCTTTTTCGGAATATATTACAAGCTGCAGACCTTCCTTTTCATGCCAATGAATGGTTTAGGTCAGGCCTCCATCCCTATCATCGGCTTTAACTATGGCGCCCGTAATCCTGACAGGATAAAGGAAGCGATGAAGATCCTGTATCCGACTGCCGCTCTGATCTCTCTGGCAGGCTCCGTCATCTTCTGCCTGATTCCGTCAGGCCTGCTGGGTCTCTTCGCTGCCAGCGAGCAGATGCTCCTGGTGGGTATCCCGGCACTCCGCATCATCGCTCCAACCTTTGTACTGGCTTCCATCACTATGATCACCGGCTATATCGCATCCGGACTGCAGGACGGTATGACCAATATGTTCGGTGCCTTCCTGCGCCAGTTCTGTCCATTGATCCCCTGTGCCTGGATCCTGGCTCTGAAGTATGATATCTCCTCTGTCTGGTATGCATTCTGGATATCGGAGATATGCGGACTCCTCTTCGCTCTTGCTTGTCTACGTAAAATTCCTGCGAAGATTTCTCTTTGAATTTTGATACAAGGCGCATAGATTTCTCTCTGTGCGCCTTTTAATATGTTCTGCTTATTATGGCTTTCTTATCTCCTGCTCTTCCGGCCGGCTTCTGATTCTCTTCTATCGTTCCGGCAGATTCCCCTTCCGGATGTTCTCCTGAATCATCTGATCCGTCACTTCATACAAGCGCTCGGATCCCAGTCTCGTCTTGCGCTGACGACGATATACTGTCTCAGCAGAGACCCCATGTTCTCTCCAATCGCCTCCATCATTACTATGATTTAACATCAGAGGCTGCAGATTATCTAAGGCGTGGGCATAACATGACTCTGCTGTCTTATATTCTTCGAATTCATCGAATAGATTCATAAGTTCTGTTTTCTGATCCTCCGGTAATATGGAAAAGATACGGTTTTTCGCTGCTTCTTCCCTGCTTTTCTGGCTCTTTAATCCTTCTGCATCATAAGCATAGGTATCTCCCGCATCAATCTCCACAATATCGTGAATCAGACACATGAGCATCACTTTACTGATATCAACCTCTTCGTTGGCATATTCTCTAAGCAAATATGCCATAATGGCCATATGCCAGGCGTGCTCCGCATCATTTTCCTTTCTGCCGTGATTGGACAGACTGGTCTGGCGAAATACATTTTTCTCTTTATCTATCTCTAAGGCAAACTTCAGCTGTTTTTCTAATCGTTGGTCCATCTTTTATACTACCTCGTCTCTGCTCAGCATTACGAATTCTTATCTTCCTCCAAAATGATTGGAATCACATCCTGCAAAGTCAAACATACTGCTTTACACAAGGAAGCAAATTCTTCCCTTGGCGCCGTCAGATCCGGCACCATAATTGGAGTACAGCCGGCTCTTGCAACAGCTAAAATACCATTCTCCCCATCTTCAATCACATAACAATCCCGGGAATCACAGCCCATTCTTCTCGCAGACTCCAGAAAGATATCCGGTTCCGGTTTTCCTTTGGGAACTGTATAGCCACTGATCAGAGCATCAAAAGATTCTGTCAGACCCGCCCGTTCCATATTCAGCTCGTTCATCCTCTGACCTGCTCCGCTGGCAACGGACAAATGATAGCCATGAGCCTTTAAGACCTGTATAATCTCATGAAGACCGGGCTTTTCTTCCGGACTTACTATAAAGAGACATCAAAAGTGCGATATTGCCATCGATTATAGCCTGTTCAGAGCCCTTTTCGAATGGCAGTCATCTTGCTCTTTATGATGCATGTTAAGATCTTGTATGATGTTTAGGAAGCCAGTAATCATACTTTCCTTTCTTTTTAGGATTG
>R05__coassemble_107_pt1 | contig 46544 bp, 30 predicted proteins | sample R05__metabat2_low_PE_006 | metagenome-assembled genome bin R05
TGGACATATGACGTCATCTTTTCCTTAGTTCTGCCCAAAAATCCAGGCCTCAGCCGGATTTTTGGACATATAACATCATTTTTAACCGGCATCTGCCCAGAATCTACGGCTCCAGTCTGATTATTGGACATATGACGATGTCTTTATCATGGTTCTGCCCAAGATTCCCGGCCCCAGCCGTATTATTGGACATATGACGATGTCTTTTTCTTGCTTTTGCCCAGAATTCCGGGCTCCAGCTTGTTATATTGGACATATGACGTCATCTTTTCCTTAGTTCTGCCCAAAAATCCAGGCCTCAGCCCGGATTATTGGACATATGACGATGTCTTTATCATGGTTCTGCCCAAGATTCCAGGCCTCAGCCCGGATTATTGGACATATGACGATGTCTTTATCATGGTTCTGCCCAAGATTCCCGGCTCCAGCCTTATTTTTGGACATATAACATTATCTTTTTCAGAATCTGCCCAAAATCCTTAGTATACATTAGATGATACAATCATGAGAAAATATATCAATAAGCCATATGGTAGTTTACATGACATAGATAAAATAATATACTAACCATGATTAATAAAAACTAACTACAGTTATATGCATCATACAGATAATTAGCCTGACTAATCAGATCAGACGATTATCTACAGCCTGACTAATCTGACCAGACGATTATCTACAGTCTGACTAATCTGACCAGACGATTATCTACAGTCTGATTAATCTGACCAGATGATTATCTTCAATCTACAGTCCGGCTGATCTCGATGACCATATAACTTACCACCAAAGGAGGAAAGAATGAGAAAAGGACATCCATTTTTAGCCAGGCTTGTAACAAGCGCACTGTCTGTATCCCTTACATTTTCCCTTGCAGCACCTACGGTTTTCGCTAATGAAGCAGAAGAGACAAGTGTCATTTCTGAGCAGTCAGAGATCGTAGAGTCTGGAAACGGTCAGGAAGAGACCGGAGATGTGGTATCCGAGGACGTAGAATCCGAAGAGACCGACATCATGGGTACAGAGGATTCTGAGGAGATAACAGAAGACGACAGCATATCAACACAGGACATAATTGATGATTTATTTGATGATCTTGATGATGATAATGACGACGATGATGATGACTATGATGACGAAGACGATGATGACGACGACGATGATGCTGCGGAAGCAGAAGCATTGATCGAGATGACATCTGTCAGCGTCGGCGGCACGACCTATTACTATGCTGATACCAGCAAGGGTGATGATAATACGGTATATGATGCAAAGATCGTGATTGGCAGAGGCCCGAGTGCGGGAACGTACGTAGAACCTTATACAGTAGATCAGCTTACCCAGGCTGGCGACAGCAGTATCTACTATGTTGTTCCGTCCGGTTATGGTTATACACCACTGACCGGAACCCTCTACGGTTATGGTGAAGGTACCGCCAGCACTTATAAAGAGGTTTATGCAGCTCTTGGTGTAGAGACAAGTGATGAATATGATGCTATCACCAGTGCGACCAATTACACCAGTTTCCATGCCAAGGATATCCCGGGCCTGGTAACATTTACTACTGATGAGGATGGGAACAAAGCTATCACCGGTCTGGAGTTATCCCGTGAGGCTAAGAGTGTCGATGCGAAGGCTTATGTCGATGCCAGCATCTTACAGGCAGCCGGCGTAGAATTAAGCGATGCTCAGGCAGCCGCTCTGGATATCACACTTTCCGCAAGCCCTATGCTTGCTCCGTCTGAGAATAATATCACACCGGTACTTGCCTCTGCCACCCATGTAGCAGATGCAAACAGCCGTTACGGTCAGGATGAATTCGACATCGTGCCGGATGACAGCGTAGAAGGCTATACATGGAACAGCTACTGGTCCGGTTTATATGCCGCAACTATCTCTGATGGCAGCACAACAGTCGGTGCGGTTCACTGGATCGATCTCTACGGCGAGTCCGCTACCAGTGGTGCACACTATAACAAGGTACAGATTTCTCTGAATGATGTAGCAAGTATCGCAGCCAATGCAGCCGAAGTTACTCGTTATGAAGACTTCTATGACAGCCACACAGGCAACCTTAAGGCTGGTACTTATACCATTACCTTATACTCCGAAGGATATGATCCTCTGACAGCTGAGATTACTGTTGCAGCAGAGGCCATGCAGTCCACATCCATCGGTGGCGTGACCTATTACTATGCAGATACTACAGACGATGCAGACGATACGGTATATCAGGTAAGTGTCACACAGGGTAGAGGTCCTAGCGCTACTACTACCGTATATAGTTATAAGAAATCCAATCTCACTCAGGTTGGTGAGAGCAATTACTATTATATCGAAGCTCCTGGTGCTACCGAACTGACCGGAACCCTCTACGGCTACGGTGCAGGTACTGCCAGCAGCTACAAAGAGGTTTATGCAGCTCTTGGTGCAGAGACAAGTGATGAATATGATGTTATCTCCAGTGCGACTCATTATACCAGCTTCCATGCTAAGGATATCCCGTCTCTGGTAACCTATGGCACAGACGCAGATGGTAACAAAGCAATCACCGGTCTGAACTTATCCCGTGCAGCGAAGACTGTAGATGCGACAGATTATGTGGAAGCCAGTGTATTAAAGGCAGCAGGCGCAGAATTAAGCGATGAGCAGGCAGCCGCTCTGGATATCACACTTTCCGCAACACCTATGGCAGCTCCTGCAGAGAATGAAATCATCCCGGTTCTGTCCTCCGCATCCTATGTGACAGGATCCTCCAGCCGTTATGGTCTGGACGAGTTCGATATCGTGCCGGATGATAGTGTAGAAGGCTATACCTGGAACAGCTACTGGTCCGGTTTATATGCAGCAACCATCTCTGATGGTACAACAACTGTCGGTGCAGTTCATTGGATCGATATGTACGGCGAGTCCGCTACCAGTGGTGCACACTATAACAAGGTACAGATTTCCCTGAACAACGGAACCAGTGTAGCCTCCAATGCAGCAAATGTTACCCGTTACGCAGCTTTCTATGAAGAGAATGAGCTGAAAGCCGGCAACTATACCGTTACACTCTACTCCGAAGGCTACGAACCATTGACTGCTGCCATCGCAGTGGATGGTATCCGTTTAGAGGATAAGACAGTCAGCTACACAGGCGAAGCCGTAAGCATCGATGATGCTCTCCTTGTAAATGTTACGGGTCAGCCGACCTATACCTATTACGAAGATGCTGACTGCACCAAGGCTATGACATACGCTCCTGTTGATGCAGGTACCTACTATGTCAGAGCGACTATCGCAGCAGAGGATGACGATGCAGAAACTTATGAAAGTAATACAGCAAAACTCGTGATCAATAAAGCAGTTCCTACCATCAAGTTAGCTGCTAAGACAGTAACCTATAATGGTAAGGCAGTTGCAAGTAATAAGGCAGTGGTAAGCGGTACTCCGGTGAAGACTGTAACCTATGCTTACTATACAGACAGCAGCTGCAAGAAGTCCGTCGCAGCCAGCGCTGTAAAGAATGCAGGTACTTATTATGTTAAGGCAACGATTGCAGCAGATGCCAACCATACATCCGCCAGTGTTGTTGCCAGGATCACCATCAAGAAGGCAGCACAGACTCTCAAGGTCAAGGTAGCTTCCAAGTCTCTGAAGGCATCCAAGCTGAAGAAGAAAGCCGTATCTTTCTCCATCGGTGCTTCCAAGGCACAGGGCAAAGTGACCTACAAGTCCAACAGCAAGAAGGTAAAAGTTACTTCCAAGGGTAAGGTTACCGTTAAGAAGGGTACGAAGAAAGGTACTTACAAGATTACAGTAAAAGCAGCAGGCAATGCAAATTACGCAGCCGGCAGCAAGACAGTAACCATCAAAGTAAAATAAATATGATTTCAAAGCCATCATAAAGAAGGCGCCCACAGACTGCAGTCCTAGGATGTGGGCGCTTTTTGCTGCTATGCGTATCATACCCTGTGATGCGGCCTACATTTCATGAATTACTTCAGCTTTACATTGAAGTTATATTGAAGCTAATATTGAAGTTATATTGAAGTTGACATTGAAGTGATGTTGAAGTAAACTTGAAGTAAATAAAACATAGGTGGTGAGACAGGTGTATTTAGAGGAGATTTTAGGAGATGTTCGTCTGGAAGATGACACATTGGAATGTAAAAGTATATTAAATCGTAATGATATCGTGGGATGGTTAAAAAGTATTGCCGGATTTGCGAATGCTTCCGGTGGAGATTTCTATGTTGGTGTGGAAGATAAGACCAATAAATTGATCGGATTTGATCGAAGATCTGCAGATAATGAGAGGAATTACTTTAATAATCAGGTGAATGAGTACCTGACTCCCAGACCGGAGATGAAGATATCTTTTATATCATATAAGGTAAAGGATGATGAGCGATTTATTATCCATATCGAAGTGAAGGAATCCCGCATAAAGCCAGTAATTCTAAAGTATAAAGGTATTCCTTCGATTTTTATGAGGAGAGATGGATATACGAATGGTGCAACCTATGAGGAGATTATTGAGATGAGTATAAAGAGTAAGAATGTTCAATATGATCTTCTGCCGTCAGATGTCTTATATGATTCTAATCATTTTACTATGTTAAAAAAATTTTATTCCGATCATAACGAGGGAAGAATGCTTACAGATAAGAGATTACGTTCCATGGGATTTTTCGATGAGAATGGTTATCTGACGAACGGTGCTGTTTTATTTTCTGACAATTACTCGGATTGTAAAACGGAAGTACAATGCTCTGTTTTTTCCGGAATCAATAAAGGAAGCGAGCGTATTGTAACGATGAATCGATTTGCCGGTAATATAACGTCAATAATTCAACATATTTGTGATTTTGTGAATCAGAGAATGAACCACTCTCTCATAAAATTAAAAGATGGCCGCATAAATGTAGATGCTTATCCGCAAAGAGCTTTATTTGAGGGCGTGGTCAATGCTGTTGCCCATAGAGATTATTTTCTGGATGGAACACAGATTCAGGTAGATATGTTTAAAGATCGTCTGGAGATATCATCTCCGGGAGGTTTCTATCGAGGAGAAAAGTTCGGAAAAACCTACGAATTGTCAGGAATTATATCAAAGCGAAGGAATGAATTAGTGACACAGGTTTTAGTTGCATGTAATGTGATGGAAGCAGCCGGAACCGGATTTGATAAGATCATAGAAGAATATGCTTCTGCTGATGAGAGTCATAAGCCGTATATTTACTCTTCTTCGGATCATTTTACCCTGGTGTTACCTGATCTGACTTATGATAGAGGGATTGAGGATTCTGCGGAGCCGGATCTGTCCTATATGCCTGTACCGAATGGTACGAATTATGATGAAAAAGTACTCTCCTTCTGCTATCATCAGGCACATAAAGTATCAGAGATTGCGAATTATCTTGGAATCAGTGACTCTTCTTATCTCAGAAAATATATATTAGGGAATCTGGAGAAAAACGGGTATCTGGAGAAAAGTAAGATATCCAGAGCGATGTATTTCAAGACCAATCGGGAGAATGTAAGGCTGCCATAGAGTAGCTGCCGGTCGATCCGGACTCGAACATTCATCATTGTGAGATGCATGGAATTATGTTATAATTTCTCCTGGTTACTTCGATGTGTTCATATGATTTATGATGGTGGGCATAGTCATGATATACTTTATGATGTTGGCATAGTCATGATATACTTTATGATGTTGACATAGTCATGATATGGCTCGTCATTTACAGAGAAAGGAAGAAGATATGTTTAAGAAAGTTGATTTATATGATCTGAATCTCAATCCATTTCAGGAGATTAATAAGAACTGGACCTTGATCTCCGCCAGAAAAGACGGTGTGGATAATACCATGACAGCCAGCTGGGGCGGCTGGGGTATCCTCTGGGGTAAGGAGACTGTGACAGTTTATATCCGTCAGTCCCGCTATACCAAGGAGTTCGTCGATGGACAGGATTACTTTACCATCAGTTTATTTGATGGACATAAGAAGGAGCTGGGTGTGCTTGGTTCCAAGTCCGGCCGTGACGGAGATAAGATTGCAGAGGTTGGTTTCCATATCGTGGATGTGGAAGGACAGCCGGCCTTCGAGGAGAGCACCTATGTCTTCGTATGTAAGAAGATGTATCAGGCGGATATGCCACTGTCCGAGATTCCGGAGGATGCGATCAAGGCATATTATCCGGATGATGATTATCATACCATGTATATCGCTGAGATCGTTGCTTGCTATAAGAAGGATTGATTATCTGAGAGTCAGACAGAACGTATTGATATGAAGCATTGATCATATGTTAAAAGAGTCAGGAGAAGGTATCCGGAGAGTCACAGATACCTTCTCCTTTTTCATGCCCTGTGGACAGGCGAAAGCCTTATGGAGGTCTTTATATGTGTGGTGATCATTTGCAGAGAAAGGATTTACCCCCACGATCTTAATGATATCGTTGCCATAACAACAGAATGTATGCTATAAAATGGGTATAATTAAGTAAATAAGTCAGTAAATGAGTCAGGAAATGAATCAGGAAAGACCAATCTGACTGGCCGATCAGGCAAAGCAATGGATGATATGAGGAGGTATCTTATGGTTCGCAAAATTGTACATATAGATGAAGAGAAATGTAATGGCTGTGGCGCCTGTGCGGCTGCCTGTCATGAGAGTGCCATCGGCATGGTTGATGGCAAGGCCAGACTCTTAAGAGATGATTACTGTGACGGTATGGGGGATTGCCTGCCGGAGTGTCCGACCGGTGCCATATCCTTTGAAGAGAGGGAGGCTCTGCCATACGATGAAGCAGCGGTCAAGGCCAACATGAAGCGTAAGGAGATCCAGGAGAAGATGAGACAGATGACGGGATCTGTTGTGGGTATGGCGAAGAATCTGGAGAAAAATGTAGAGACTATGGTGGGCCGTGCAGGCTGCCCGGGATCGGCAGCCAGAGAGATCAAGCCATCCGGCTGCCCAGGATCGGCAGCCAGAGAGATCAAGCCATCCGGCTGTCCGGGATCGGCAGCCAGAGAGATCCAACCGGCTGTCTGTCCGACTACAGAAGCATCGGTGGCAGCGGCTGCGGTATCTTCTGATTATACCGTGCAGACCATCGTGAAGGCTGCGCCTCAGTTACGCAACTGGCCGGTTCAGATCAAGCTGGCACCACTGTCGGCACCGTATTTTGATCAGGCTCATCTGTTGATCGCAGCAGACTGTACGGCTTATGCCTATGCCTCCTTTCACGAAGACTTTATCAAGGGGAAGGTTGCCTTGATCGGCTGTCCTAAGCTGGACAGCATCGATTACAGTGAGAAGCTGACCCAGATCATCGCGCAGAATGATATCAAGAGTGTGACCATCGTACGCATGGAGGTTCCATGCTGTGGCGGACTGGAGATGGCCGCTAAGCGCGCCCTGCAGAATAGCGGTAAGTTTATCCCGTGGCAGGTGACGACCATATCCATCGACGGTAAGATTCTGTAACTGGATGGGGATCTGTCTGAATGATTCAGACAGGTCCCTTATTTTATGCCTTACAGCAGGAAATCAGAAGAATTTTTGACTCAGATTAAATATTATTCTTGATAAATATTATCATTTACTCTTTTTTGTGGTAGAATGGGTTATCCTAACTTATGTTAGTTATTACTCTATAGAATGATCAGAGATGGAAGTCAGCAGAAAGCCAGCAGAAAGTTGGCGGAATAGACGGACTTATCTTGTTACATTTTCCTGACTCTGCTCTCTGCCGACAGAAAGGATAGAAGATGACATTAAAAGAATTAGCCGTAGGTAAGAGTGGCCGGATCCTGCGAGTGGGTGGCGAGGGAGCCCTTCGCCAGCATTTCCTGGATATGGGTGTGATCCCCGGAGCGGAGGTGACCGTAGTCAAGCTGGCACCGATGGGCGATCCCATCGAGCTGCAGATCCACGGATATGAACTGACCCTGAGACTGGATGATGCCGCACAGATTGACATCGAAGCCATAACAGAACGCTCCAACCATCATGACAGAGTGGAGATTATCAAGAAGAGTGAGCATCCCGGACTGGGGGAGGAAGGACGTTTCCATGCCAAGGGGGACGGGGATCCTCTGCCGGAGGGCAGTATCCTGACCTATGCCCTGGTGGGGAATCAGAACTGTGGTAAGACCACCCTCTTTAATCAATTGACCGGATCCAATCAGCATGTAGGCAACTTCCCGGGTGTGACGGTGGATCGGAAGGATGGTGCCATCCGTGGCTATGAGCATACCAGAGTGACGGATCTGCCGGGGATCTACTCCATGTCACCCTACAGCGAGGAGGAGCTGGTATCCCGTAACTTCGTCATCGAGGATAAGCCCCGGGCCATCATCAATATCGTGGATGCGACCAATATCGAGAGAAATATGTACCTGACCATGCAGCTGCTGGAGATGAATATCCCTATGGTTGTGGCTCTCAATATGATGGATGAGGTCCGCGGGAACGGGGGTTCCGTCGATATCAACCGCATGGAATCCATGCTGGGTGTTCCGGTGGTTCCCATCGCTGCTTCGAAGAATGAAGGTATCAGCGAGTTAGTCAAGCATGCCATTCACATCGCCCGCTATCAGGAGCGTCCTCTCCGTCAGGATTTCTGTGATGCGACGGATTATGACGGTGCCCTTCACCGCTGTATCCATGCAGTCATTCATCTGATCGAGGACCATGCCCAGCGGGCCGATATCCCGGTCCGATTTGCTGCTTCCAAATGTATCGAGGGAGACGAGTATATGATTCGTCGTCTGGTTCTGGATCAGAATGAGAAGGAGATGCTGGAGCATATCATCCTGCAGATGGAGGCAGAGAGAGGGCTGGACCGCAGCGCGGCCATGGCCGACATGCGCTTCTCCTTCATCGAGAAGGTCTGTGAGGCTACGGTGGTGAAGCCGAAGGAGAGCAGGGAGCGCATCCGCAGTGAACGGATCGATCAGATCCTTACGGGAAAATATACTGCCATCCCTATGTTTGTCCTGATCATGGGAGCAGTCTTCTTCCTGACCTTTAATGTGATCGGAGCCTATCTGCAGGGTCTGATGGAGATGGGCATCGATCAGGTTACGACCATGCTGGATGTCTTTCTTACATCCGTCCAGGTCAATGATGCCATCCATGGTCTGATCATCGATGGTATGTGTGCCGGTGTGGGATCGGTTCTCAGCTTCCTGCCCATTATCGTCACCCTCTTTTTCTTCTTATCCATCCTGGAAGACAGTGGTTATATCGCCCGTGTGGCATTTTTTATGGATAAGCTCTTACGTAAGATTGGTCTGTCCGGACGCAGCATCGTGCCCATGCTGATCGGCTTCGGCTGTACGGTGCCGGCGGTCATGTCGACCCGTACCCTGCCCAGTGCCAGAGACCGTAAGATGACGGTGCTCCTGACCCCATTTATGAGCTGTACGGCTAAGCTGCCCATCTATGCCTTTCTGGTACAAGCCTTCTTCCCGGGACGGGGTGGTCTGATCATGGTGGGACTCTATGCCTTAGACATCCTGTCCGGTATCGCCATCGCCTATCTCTATAAAGGAACCTTATTTAAGGGGGAAGCCGTGCCCTTTGTCATGGAGCTGCCCAACTACCGCATGCCCGGTCCACGCAATGTAGGACAGCTGCTCTGGGAGAAAGCCAAGGACTTCATCCAGAAGGCGTTTTCCGTGATTCTGGTGGCTACCGTCTGCGTCTGGTTCCTGCAGAGCTTCGACTTCCGCCTGAATCTGGTGGAGAACTCGGCGGACAGCATCATGGCAGCCTTGGCTAGCATCCTGGTACCCATCTTCCGACCGGCCGGTCTGGGAGACTGGCGTATCGTCACTTCCCTGATCTCCGGCTTCATGGCCAAGGAGAGCGTGGTCTCCACCATGGAGATTCTCTTCTCCCAGGGAGTGGAAACCGTGCTGAACAGCGCCCTGGATGCGGCTGTGCTGGTATTCAGTCTGATCTACACCCCATGTGTGGCAGCCATTGCCTCGATCAAAAGGGAGCTGGGCCTGCGCTGGGCAGTCGGAGTCGCTCTCTGGCAATGCGCCCTGGCATGGCTTCTGGCCCTGATCTGCTATCTGCTGACATCCGCCATCCTATAATAAACTCACATGCGACTTTCGTCGCACCGCAAACGGATCTGACAGGCTCACTTTGGTGGGTTCATCAGGTCCGTTTTGTATATGAAATGTATTCTGTACATCTGTATTTATATATGAAATACTTTCAGTAAAGCGATATCATGGATGGTAATTTCTTTTATCGCATAGTAAAATAATGAGTGACTGAAGTAAAATAAAGAGTGACTGAAGTATAATAATGAGAGATTGAAAACGTAGATGCGACCTTCGGTCGCTCTACATGGTATAAAGGATTAAAGTAAGAAGGACGGACAGAAGTGGTGAGCCTACATGTCAATCACCATGACTCACCGGGAAAGGACAGACTTATGAGATATGACAGTTTTCAGGAAAAATATCTGATCTCCCAGGGGATGATCCATATGGCATATAGGGCGGAGTCGATCTATGATATCATCTGCCATTACAGTGCAGAGGGCTATGAGCTGCTGGACGGAGCATTTGTTGCATTTATCGATGAAATCATGCCCCATCTGCCTAAAAATCTGCCGGTCGTCCTGGAGATCAGCGGATGTAAGCTGACTCAGGCAGAGGAGAGACGTATCGAGGAGGCCATAGAGCATCATTACCGGATCCGCCTGGCAGGTATCGAGCATCAGAATCATCGGAATCTGGTCCGTATGTCCTGGTTTGTAGTAAGCTTCCTCCTGTCAGCCATCCTGCTCTTCCAGGTTGGCGAGAATACAGACTTCCTGATGACTCAGTTCGCCTATGTGCCCTTCTGGTTCTTCGGCTATCGCATTCTGGCCAGCCTGAATCTGGACCTCATGCCCTATCTGCGACAGCGCCACGCCTGCAGGCAGATCGTCACCATGAAGGTCATGTTCAGCGGACCGGAGATCCGTAATGAGATTCCGCCGGAGGAAGCAGAGGCTTATCAGGCAGCCATCCGTCAGAATTATGAGAAGCTGAAAAAGAGAAAAAATGAATCCACAGCAGAGGATTCTTCCGATAGCACATGGAATATCTATGCCGATTACAAGAGTCTGATCAGACATTTCCTGATAGATGAAGATGGCAGGCCCCATATCCTTTGTCGGGTTCAGGATCTTCATGACGTCGTTCGTGATTCCAGTGTGGCAGGCTATGAGATGCTGCAGGACGAGTTCGCCGCTTACCTGGATCAGGCCCTCCCCTATATCCCGGATCCGACCGGCCTGATCCTGGAATTCCTGCCGGTCGATGCCGACGCATGGCAGCATCCATGCGATCCTGTCCTTCAACGGGCGGTCAGAACCTGGCTGGCCTATCGCCAGGAGGATGCCCGCCGGGAGGAGATCCATAGCCGCCGCAAGATCCTCTTCTTTGCCATCAGCCTGCTGCTGTCCATGGGATTCGTCCTGCTGGGACAGTATAGCCTGGATAAGGCCACCTTCGAATTCGTGACCATGCTCTTCTGGTTTTTCGCGGATTATCTGATCGAGTTTATCCTGCTGGAATATACTGCTGCCCGCCATAAGCTAAAAGATAGAAAGAAGCTGCAGAAGCTGGAGATCCGATGATTCTGCATGGCATTTACTACTTCCATATGGTAAAATAGATATGATTTCAGGTTTATCATAGACCATCACAGGAAAGGGGGGTGATTCGAATGGCTACTTGCTTTAATCCTGGGAATATGAGCTTCTATACAGATTCCAGAAGCAGGATCTATGTGGATAAGACAGGATTGTTAGAATATCTCAATCAGTGTCTCTATACATCGGAACGATATATTGCAGTGAGTCGTGCGCGTAGATTCGGTAAATCACAAGCAGCCGGAATGATCGACGCCTACTATAGTCTGGGCTGTGATTCGAAGGAACTTTTCTCAAGATTTGAGATCGCAGGTAAGGATGATTTTCTGACACATTTGAATAAGTATAATGTAATTCATCTGGATATTTCATCCGTGACAGATTTTCATAAGGATGATCTGGTTGCGGAGATTCTGAGACGTGTGTATGATGATCTGGAAAGTGAGTATGCACATGCTTTTGATAGAACGCAGGACCTTAGCCGTACCTTGAGTCAGGTTTTTAGGGAGACGGGGATTCCATTTGTTATCATCATTGATGAGTGGGATTGTGTTGTGAGAAATCACGCCGATCGACCGGATCTGGTACATGCTTATCTGCAGTTTCTGCACTCTTTATTTAAGAGTGAGGAATCGAAATCCTTCCTGGCCCTGGCTTATATTACCGGGATTCTGCCGATTAAGAAGATACAGGATGAATCTGCGCTGAATAATTTTACGGAATTCACCATGATCAAATCCAAACCTATTACCAGATACTTTGGCTTTACGGAGGATGAAGTGAAGGAACTGTGCCTGAGATATGGGATGGAATATGATTCGGTAAAAGAATGGTATGATGGCTATCAGATTGATGGTTTGTCCATGTATAACCCGAATTCGGTATACCGTGCCATGGTGAATCATGATCTGGACTCTTATTGGAGAGACACCTCTGCTTTTGATACGATCAATAAATATATATCGATGAATTTTGCAGGATTAAAGACAGATGTGCTTACGATGCTGGCAGGGGATCGTGTGAAAGTCAATACCTACACATTTCTGAATGATTTGAGTATCTTAAGATCCAAAGATGACGTATTGACTGCCTTGATTCACCTGGGTTATCTGGGATATGATGTACGAAGAGGTATGGCTTATATTCCTAATTATGAAGTCGGATTAGCTTATCAGGCGGCTCTGACGAGTGGAAGCTGGAGAGAAATCGCGGATACGATATCCAGATGTGATGAGCTCCTGTGGGCTACGATAGATAAGGATAATGAGAAGGTTGCAGAATTAGTTGAACTCGCGTATGATGCCTATGCCTCTATCCTGAAATATAATGACGAGAATGCGCTTAGCTGTGCGATAACGATAGCTTACTTTACGGCACCAGCTTATTATAATATCATAAGAGAATTCCCTTCCGGAAAAGGTTTTGCAGACCTGGTTATGATTCCGAGAAGAGATGCGGGTGATTTACCGGCGATGATTATTGAACTGAAGTGGAATCAGGATGCAGATACGGCAATCCGCCAAATCAAAGAGCGACGTTATACAGGAAAGCTGGAGGGCTATACAGAGGAGATTCTTCTTGTCGGAATCAGTTATGATAAGAAGAGCAAAAACAAAAAGCATAAATGCAGGATCGAGACCCTGTCATCTACTTGACGAAACATTTGAATGATAGAGAAGATAAAGCTCCGATACAGAAGAAGCACCGGAATAGATGCATTCTGATATCGGAGCTTTTTGTCTTAAATAATCTCCTCTAACCTTAACAGATATCGAAAGACATAGTAGCACAGGAGGGAACCTGAATATAACAGAATACCTATATCCATATGATATAATTTTTTTGCAGATAATTTTATCTACCGCATCGAAAGGATAAAAAAATATGAAGAGATTAAAGAGGATCAGCATGCTCCTCCTGTTTCTGCTATGCTGTGCAGTCTGCCTGCCACAACATGCCCAGGAGGAGGAATGTAATCATGAATGGAGATATGAGCGGGTCTATCAGAAGTTGGATCAGACATATCATAACTCCTTATATCGCTGTATGTCTATAAAGGAAAAGTGATTAGTAATAAGGATAACGTCAAGCCAATCTATCATCTGAAAAAGGGTCTTCCACAGAAGTATATCCCATATAGCAACTTCGGGAAAGCGGACAAGAAGATAAAAATTACAAAAAATGTTAGTATATGGCATAATAGAAATGCTCAGACTTGGGTTATTATTAAGAACAGTAAAGTATATAGTTATAGAGGCATTGGGCTCGACTAGAAAAATTAACAGAATCGACCTGTGATATAATTTCATACCTGCCGGTTATCTGCCGGCATCACTAATCCTGTAAATAAGGGGCTGATTACTTATCATGATCAGCCCCTTTAGGGAATTATTTCCAACTTTCATATCGCGTATAGAATAAACACCATGTCCGTTTCTGGTAAGATACACCGGAGATCCTGTGTTGACATTTTCAAGAACACTTCCATAGTTTCTCAAATCTGATACCGGAGCAATTGTAGGTATAGTCCCACTTTCTTTCGACTAATTTGTAGAAATTAATGTTGCCAGGCTGAATTTGCTGCTATATATTAACTTTTCCGGCAGAAAGTCCTATAATATAAGTATCATTTACCTAAAGCTGATTTATATAGATTCGTTGCTTTCATCCGCTGACATGATATGATATATTATAAATAAGTCTTTTACATGAAGCACCAGGGGGGCAATGCTGTGGTGCTTCATGTCTGTTTTTGTGATGCGCGAGAGTCCACGGTCGAAAAACGAGCGCAGAAATTTCGTATAGCGTATCATATGATGTGGAGCAAGGCAGCTTGTTGGCTTGTATCCTTGTTTTATATGAGATAGGGGACATGTGATGAAGAGATTAAGATATGTAGAATTGACATTAGTGTTTTTTATGATGATATGCATGCTGGGTATATCAGTCAGGGTTCAGGCGGAGGAATGCCAGCATAGCTATTGGGTCAGTGATAAGGATTATCTGTCCGTCCCGGCACTTGGCCAGGGGACAGTAACTTATATCTGCAGCAAATGTGGTGCGTCTTGCCAGAAGACAGTAAGCTGGCAGAGGGGCACCCTCTACAGCAAGGATTATGATATATTTCATGCGGATGTATACGCAGGAGATAAGATCATCAAGGTGTCTGCTCCCACCATCAAGGGTGCGGTGATCAAGGTCACAGTTGGTAAGAAGACCTACACCAGGAAGGCCACCGCGACTAAGACCAAGGCGACCTATACCATTAAGATCAAGAAGGCCAAAGCCGGTCAGCAGATCATAGCACGAGAGTATTATAAGGGGAAGGTCATCGGGCAGGACCTGCTGGAGAGCCATAATTATGTCTTCTACTCGGACCATCTGAAGAAGGGTATGGCATCCAAATATGTTCCCTATACCTGGTTCGGTCAACCGGCCAGAGTTGTGAAGAAGTCCGGTGGCATCACCATCTGGTATGATGGCTATGGTTCCTGGGTCCGCTTTAAACATGGTAAGGTAGTGTCATGGCGAGATTGAGCTTTGTGTCATCCTGTGCCCGGTAAGAGCTGAGCCCCTGGAAAACTTCTTTATGCACCTCGTAAGAGCTGAGACCAATAGTCAATTTATTCAGGCGCTTGTTCTGATATAGTATGCGATTCCGCCGATGACGGTGATACCACCGAGGATGGTGATGATGGATGGCACCTCCGCGAAGAGGGCGAGGGCCATGAAGGAGGCCATGAGTGGTTCCATCAGCTTCATGATGGAGACGAAGGTGGCTTTCTCATACTTTAATCCCCAGTTGAAGATACTGTGGCCTAAGAAGGTGCACATAATAGTAAGTCCCAGAGCGATGAGATAGTTCTTCGGTGCGGCAGCGGTGAAAGACACCCGGAAGAGTCCCATCTCCACGGCCAGAAAGACTGCGGCGCATCCGTAGACGATACCGGTATATAATGTCGTACTCATACGAGTGCGGCATTTTTTGCCTAATAAGGTGTAAGCTGCCTGGGCAGCGGCGCCTGCCAGGGCCATGAGATCACCCCGCAGCATCATGGAGGACTGGCCTGCATCGCCCAGGGCGATGATGCAGCTTCCTGCAAATGCAACAAATATGCCGATCAGTTCTTTTTTGCCGACGGTCTCGTGGATGAGAAGGAATCCGCCCACTGCGACGAAGAAGACCTCGGTATCGACCAATACGGTGGCAGCGGCCACACTGGTATGACGGACGGCCTCAAAATAGAAGGTAAAGTGCAGTCCCAGAAAGAGCCCGCTGACTGCAGCCAGCAGGACACTTTTTATATCGATATTCTTTATCTCCTGACGATGCCGGATCAGCAGAAGCGGCAGCAGGATGACGCTTGCAAAGAGCATGCGGTAGAAGGCCAGGAAGAAGGAGCTGGCATCGGAGAAACGTACGAGTATGGAGGACATGCTGACACCCAGCACGCCCAGAGCGATGATTAATTTGGACATAGGGGTACTCCTTTGGGATTGAATTTGATCATTGATATTATAATCATAGGTGAATTTGATTATCGATATTATAATCATAGGTGATCATTATTATCTAAACTAAGAAATCAACACCTGTATGTATTTTCCATAACATTTAATATAAGATAAAAGGAAATATATGGCAAGGATATTTATGGAGATTTTCCTTGGTAGATTATGGTAAACTGTGATACCATAAATCATAAGGTGCCTGGCGGGAGCCATGCGATTGGGCAGAAGCTGGTAAAGATGATGTCATCTGCCCAAAAATCCGGCGTAGGCCGAAGAAATTGGGCAGAAGCAAGAAACAGAAGATACTCTATGCCCAAATGAAGATAATGACCAGAGAGGTAGAGAAGATGAATGTTATATTTGATGTAGATGATACTTTATATAATCTGATGGATTCCTTCCGTAAGGCCCACGAAGAGCTGTATGCAGATCAGACGGATGTGCCTTGTGAGGAACTGTTTCAGATATCCAGGAAGTATAATGATGAAGCATTTCGCATGTGGTGTAAGGGCTTGATCGATAAGACCGAAGAGTTCCATTACCGTATTCAGAAGACCTATGAGCAGGTGGGGCTGGATTTAAGCCAGGAGGATACGACCCTCTTTAAGAAGAGATACCGTTATCATCAGGGACACATTTCCTTATTCGAGGGGATGGAAGATATGCTGGATCATCTGAAGAACCATGGGGTGAATCTGGCGATTCTGACCAATGGTAATCATGATGATCAGTATAAGAAGACCATGGTTCTGGAGGCGACCAGATGGATGCCGGAGGATCATATCTTTATCTCTGAGGATCTGCCTGCTGCCAAGCCGGATGTCCGCGCCTTTCGTGCGGTGGAGGATGCCCTGAAGATCAAGCCGGAGGATACCTGGTATATCGGGGATACCTTCGAGAGTGATATCTTAGGTGCCTGCCAGGCCGGCTGGCACTGTATCTGGTTTAATCATCGCAGGCGCACTGTGCCGCAGGGGATGGAGGTTAAGCCGGATTATCAGGTTACTTCCATGGCAGAGTTGAGAGAAGTGATCGATAAAAACATCCTATAAAGCTCCGTGTTCTACTAGAAAGACGGCTCACAATCAGAGCCGGAAGATAATCATAGGGAGGGTTCTTATGTTAAAGGTATTATATTTCAGTCCGACGGGTGGGACCAGGGACTTAGTGAGTAAATTGGCAGATTACATCAAGGATGGCATAGGCAATCAGTACATGCTTTCTGATAGCCTATGCAAGAATGAAGCAGATGCTTCCGGTAAGGTCCGCATGGCCTATATCGATGTTACATCACCGATGATGAGAGAGATGGATTATCAATTCAGCAAGGATGATACAGTCCTCATCGCAGCTCCAACCTATGCCGGACGTATCCCGAATAAGGTGATGCCATTTTTCCGGGATCATATCAAGGGACAGGGTGCCAGATGCATCATCATGATGTCCTATGGCAATCGTTCTTATGATAATTCACTTATCGAGATGGTTCGATTGATGGAAGCAAATGAATTTGCCGTGATCGGTGCCGCTGCCTTTGTGACGAGACATTCCATGTCACAGACACTGGCTGCCGGACGTCCGGATCAGGAGGATCTGCAGGAGCTTCAGGCTTATGCGAAGCAGATGTGTGATAAATTGCTGAGGCTGAAGGATGGTAAGGATGCGCAGGATCTGGTCATCCATATGGAAGGTGAAGTCGGACCTTATTATGTGCCGAAGAAGGAGGATGGGGAGAAGGCTGTCTTCCTCAAGTCCAGGCCGGTGCTGGATCGTGAGCTCTGCAGCCAGTGCGGACGATGTGAAGAGGTCTGTCCGATGGGCAGCATCTCCGCGGAGAATGCCTATGAGACCACAGCCATCTGTATCAAATGTCATGCCTGTATCCGGGCCTGTCCGATGGGAGCCAGACATTTTGAACATCCGGACCTGCTCAGCCATATCCGTATGATCGAGAAGAATTACGGACCGACCAGAGCGGACAATCATTGGATCGCAGAATAATTCAGCTTATACTTGACTTATACTTGACTCTACTGATTCTTTAGTTTACAATGTAGATACAAAATAAATACAATACAAACAAGAATGACAGGAGGAGTATAATATGGCTACAGTACCTACGCAAATCAGGATAGATGAACAATTAAAAAAACAGTCTGTTGAGCTTTTTAACAACCTGGGATTGGATATGTCAGGAGCAATTACCATGTTTTTGAAGCAATGTGTACTCCGCAACGGATTACCATTTGCAGTAGAAATGCCTCGTTATAAGCAGGATGTTATTGAAGCAATGGCAGAAGCGAAAGCCTTAAGTAGAGATCCATCAGTAAAAAGATATCAATCATTTAATGAAGCTTTGGAGGATTTGGACGATTGAAGTACGACTTAATTCTCACCGGGAAGTTTAAGAAAGGATTAAAACTGGCCAGAAAGCGTGGACTGGATATTAATCTCTTAGAGGAAGTGATTGATAAATTGCAGAAAGACATTCCACTGGAAGCAAAATATAAGGACTATGATCTGAAAGGACTTGGAAAGGCTTTCGAGAATGCCACATCCAGCCAGATTGGTTGCTCATTTATTTAAAAGAAAATGAGATCCTTACTTTGACCTTGGTAGCAACTGGAAGTCATTCGGATTTACTGGATATATAAAGGTAAATCAGTCTCAGTATGATTGGCTGAGATGATAACATATCCGGAAAATTTTTATCCCTCTTCACATTTTCTTCGTATATATAAGTGTAGTTCAACATAAAACAAGGTTTCATCAGAAGTTTCATGAGAAACATAGAAGGAGGTCATTATTATGTTATTCTTAGCAGTACAGATTATGATGGCAGCGATGATTACAACAACACTTGTTATAGGTAAGGAAGCAAGATGAGAAGAGAACATACTTGTAAGAAGGCAGCGATACTTGCCATGACAGGAATTCTGGCAAGTAGTGCATTATGCGGAATATCGACAAAGGTATATGCCAGTGATGGTATGGGAATCTATGCAGAATCCGGTATGACCCTGGAAGATAAAGCTGCGACAGCAGTAGTAACCGCTTCCACAGCTTATGTTCATGAGGGTGCCGGTAATTCCTACCGCATCCTGAATACTCTTACACGTGGCGATAAATTCCGTATCACCGGTCAGGTTCTTCGTGATGGTGAGAAGACCGGCTGGTATCGCTTAGAGATAGAGGATAAGACCTATGGCGATTGGTGTCAGGGTTATATCCATGAATCAGCAATCTACATAATTCAATAGAAGTCATAATACACATATGAACCTGAAAGCGCCGGTTAGACCGGCGCTTTCTTCAACGACAGGATTTCAAATTTATGAAATTCTGTTTTTTTGTATCTATTTTAAAAAATTAAAGATATCATAAATTAATTATTGATAAAATGAAATTGATACCTATACTATCAATAATTAAAAAATGATAGTATCATAAAATGATGAAGGTACTGATAATTTTGTATTTGCAATAAAAATAATAGATTATATGTGGAGAAGACAAACATGAATGATAAGAAAATGAATGGTCAAAATGAATTTCAGAAAAAAAGCCAGACGAAAAAATACCCACAGGTGACTCAAGATTACATTCTGGAATTAAATCCGGCAGTCGACACAGGTGACACCGTCCGGCAAATCAATGATCTGTTAAAAAACAGTGGTGTTCTACTGGAAGTGACAAAAGACGAAGATAAATCTTATCTGCGTTTATCCATTGCTCTGAGCAAATTGCGTAGAAATGCAGGATGCAAAAAAAGTGATGCCAGAATTTCCCGGCTGGCCCGATATGCAGAGATGTGCCAGGAGAACAGGAGTATGGAGGAGATCATGAAAGAGCTGAAGATCAGCCAGGCAACTTATTATCGTTATGCGAAAGAAATGGAGAATAAGGATAAGCAGGAATAAATGAGGATAATTTTCCGATTATATTTATCGTTTTTATTCTATTAAAAAGAAGATTATCAAAGAAATTGACACCCTATTCAATAGGGGTTATACTGTCATGCAGGGAACAGGTGGACTTAGAAAAGCCAGATTTGCGTTTGAGCATCAGGGTAAAAGTGGTGGTGTCAGGGTATGTTATGTCGATTTTGTAGTAAAGGAAACCGTTTATTTGATTACTGTTTATCCTAAAAGTGAAAAGGATAATTTATCGAGAGCAGAACGGAATGCAATCAAACAAATGATTCACTTGCTGGAAAGCAGTTTGTAGGGGGGATTCACTATGACCACTGTATTTGAAAGTATCATGACCGGTTTGTCGGAAGCCGTAGAGGATGCACATTTACAAAATAATAAGTTGGCAAGAAGAATTGTGACAGTAATCCCTGTGAAGGAATATCAGGCAGATCAGATTAAACAGATCAGGAAGTCTGTCAACATGTCACAAAAGTTATTTGCCAGCTATCTGGGTGTATCTGAGAAAACAGTAGAAGCCTGGGAGGCAGGCAAAAATCATCCATCGGGTGCTGCAAGCAGGATATTAAATATGATGGAATTGGACAACGACCTTACCGAAAGGTTTCCTTTTGTAAGCTGTATAGGTAATAAAGGGAGTGAATAGATTTTCACTTCCTCTTTTCATGTTACTCCTGCAGAGTTACCTCATCGTCTTCTTCTTCATCCTGCAGACTGATCTGATCGTCAATCGCTTCTTCATCCACAGATTCTGTGACCACGGTTTCCCCCTGTCTCAGAGGCGTATACCTGAAGATTCCATGGTATGATCTGCGTCAGGATCATCGAGCTTGTAAGCAGGATGGATAACAATCTTTTTTTCATAATACTCCCTTCCGACATTTATTTCTGTCATCACACCGATGATATCCTGATAAATGTCAATTGTTATAATATAAGATGGTTGTAACATAATATTTTTATCGGAACAATTCTTCTTCTTTTATTAAAAACTGATATTGTCCCTTGCTATCGCATAAAATGGTGTTAGAATGAAGCGGAGACAGACCGGAATGACTCATTGTATAAGAAGGGAGCATTTTATGAAGAAACAGATTAGTCTGAGAAATCTATGGGAATTATATCGGGCCTTTGCCATCGTCGGTGTCACTACATTTGGTGGCGGCTATGCCATGCTGCCGATTCTACAGAGGGAGATCGTAGATCATCGTGGCTGGGCCACGGATGAGGAGCTGGTGGATTATTATGCCATCGGTCAGTGTACACCGGGAGTCATCGCGGTGAATACTTCTACCTTTATCGGCTATAAGAGGGGTGGCATCCCTGGAGCAATCGCTGCCGGACTGGGCATGGTCAGTCCGTCGATCCTGATTATTACGATCGTATCCCTCTTTTTAAATAATATCGCCGGATATGCTGTCGTTCAGCATGCCTTGGCAGGCATCCGGGCTGCAGTCTGTGTCCTGATCTTCAGCTCCGTCTTAAAGCTGGCCAGGACTTCAATCAAGGATAGCTTTGGCGTAATCCTCTTTCTGATCGTATTGGCAGTGTCCATGTTTCTGGATCTGTCACCGGTCTGGATCGTGCTGGCGGCCGGTTTCCTGGGTTTCCTCTTTCAACCTATGATGGAGAGAAAGACGATGAAGCAAGAGAAGGAGGTGGGTTGATGTCGATCGTATTAAGATTATATTATGAATTCTTTATGACAGGACTCTTTGCCGTGGGTGGCGGACTGGCGACTCTGCCCTTCCTCTATAAGATTGCGGAGAAGACGGGATGGTATAGCACAGCAGATATTGCCAATATGATCGCAGTGTCGGAATCCACTCCGGGTCCCCTTGGTATCAATATGGCGACTTATGTGGGCTTTAAGACAGTCGGTCTGGCCGGTGGTATCATCGCTACGATCGGTTTGATCACCTCACCTGTCATTATCATCATTCTTGTTTCCAAAGCACTGGAGAAGTTCCGTGATTCCAGGACGGTCAAGCGCATATTCTACGGTCTGCGTCCGGCCTCCACGGCACTGATTGCTGCGGCAGGTCTCAGTGTGGCGAAGCTGAGTCTGCTTCACACAGACCTCTTTGCCGAGACGGGTAAGATTAGCGATCTTTTTAATCTGCCAACGATCCTCCTGGCTGTCCTGATCTATCTCGGTCTGGTGAAGTTTAAGAAGCATCCCATCCTGTATATTGCATTTGCTGCGTTGGCAGGGATCCTATTGCAATTATAGGTGCAGAGTTCACAGCATGTTCACAAAAAGGATGCGGATTGTTCATTTTTTTCGGATATATTTGTTTTGTCAGTATCACAGGATAGCATGACAGGAGTTATGGTTTATCCGATCACAGAGATGCTGAGAGATATACATGATTCCGGCACTTATCCTGCCGGGAGGAATCCATATATCAGAAAGGAATCAAAGATATGAGAAAAAAATATGTTGCCCTTGCCATGGGCATGGTTATGACGACGAGTTTATTTACAGGATGCGGAAGCACAGCAACGACCAGCTCGGAAGCTACCGTAGCAGAGCAGGCAAGTGATGGCACCATTTATGGTGAGATCGAGTCCATAGAAGATGATTCTATCACCATTAATATAGGAAGCATGAAGGAGATGGATCGTTCTCAGAAGAAGGGGGCATCCGATGGGCAGGAGCAGTCTGAAGAAGGAGACCAGACGACAGAAGAAGGACAGTCCGGTGATACAGAGCAGACAAAAGATACAGATCAGAGCCAGACAGAGGATGCCGGACAAAACGGAGATCAGAGCCAGCCTGATGATACAGACCATAAAGATTTCTCCATGCTGGATCTGACCGGAGAGACCATGGAGATCACTGTGACAGATGATACCAGCATAGTAAAACAGAGTCGTGGATTCGGTGGACAGGCACCATCCGGCGATTCCTCTAATGCACCGGAGAAGCCGGAGGGAGCTTCTGCTGACGGAGAAGACGCCGGAACTCCACCGGAGAAGCCGGAGGGAACTTCTGCTGACGGCGAAGATGGCGGAACTCCACCGGAGAAGCCAGAGGATGGCTCTGCACCGGATGGTGCATCACAGCCACCGGCAGATGCCAATGGATCCGATTCGTCCGCACAGGATTCTCAGGCAGGGGATAGCCAGAGTGCAGGCTCCGATCAGACACAGGGGGATAGTCAGAATGCAGGCTCCGACCAGGCAGAAGGGGATAGTCAGAATGCAGGCTCCGATCAGACAGATGGTAAGCCGGAGGACGCAGCGACCGTTGAGACCGAAGAGATCAGTCTGAGTGATCTGTCGGAGGATGATATCATTTCCGTCACTACAGATGCCGATGGAAATGTCACAGAGATCACCCTGCTCTTTGATGCCGACCAGGCCGGGGGCATGGCTGCCGGTGGACAGGCAGGGGATAATCAGGCCCAGGGTGTGGACAGCTACACTGCCGTGACGGAATACAATAAGGATACAGAGGTCGATGGAGACAGCTACGAATCGACCGGATCGGATGAGAATGCTATCCTGGTATCCGAGGGTGCAGCGGTTACCTTAAATGATGTGACCGTAGATCGAATCTCCTCTGACAGTACCGGTGGAGATAATTCTTCCTTTTACGGTGTCGGTGCTGCCATCCTCACTACGGATGGTGTGACCACTATCAATCGAGCAGAGATCATCACAGACTCCAAGGGAGGAGCCGGTGTATTTGCTTACGGTGAGGATGCAGAGGTTTATGTCAACGACAGCACGATCACGACCACACAGGATACCTCCGGAGGGATTCATGTAGCCGGCGGCGGCAGTCTTTATGCCAGCAATCTGACCGTAGAGACCAGCGGAGAGTCCTCCGCAGCGATACGTAGTGACCGTGGCGGCGGCAAGATGGAGGTCGAAGGCGGCACATATACATCCAAGGGAACCGGTTCCCCGGCTGTCTATAGCACGGCGGATATCGAGGTGAGCGATGCGACCCTCACGGCTGAGAATTCGGAAGCAGTCTGCATCGAAGGACGCAACAGCCTGACACTCAGCAATTGTGATCTGACCGGTAACATCCCGGAAAATGAACAGAATGACTGCAACTGGAATGTCATCTTATACCAGAGCATGTCCGGAGACTCCGAGGTAGGTAATGCGACATTTACCATGGAAGGCGGCAGTCTCACAGCAAAGAATGGCGGCATGTTCTACACGACCAATACAGAATCCACCTTTAATCTGGAGGATGTGGATATCACCTATGCGGATCAGAATGACTTCTTCTTACGCTGTACCGGTAATCAGAATGCCCGCGGCTGGGGTAGTGCAGGATCCAATGGGGCTCAGTGTACATTTTATGCGACGGACCAGGAGATGCAGGGGGATATCATCTGGGACAGCATCAGCACACTTGACTTTAACATGAGCTCTTCCTCTACTCTGACCGGAGCAGTCATCGATGATGAATCCTGTGCCGGTGATGGTGGCGAAGGATATTGTAATCTGACCATAGATGAAGATTCCACCTGGATCGTGACAGGTGACAGTAGTCTGACCAAGCTCAGCAATCAGGGCAAGATCGTGGACGAAGATGGTAATGCGGTTACCATCAAGGGCAGCGATGGCACAACTTATGTGGAGGGCAGCAGTCAGTATACCATTACCGTAGAATCCTACGAGTAAATTTGCACTTTACAAGCCATCTTTTTTCCTTATAATTAGAAATAGAATATATATTTGGGAAAAGGAGGCCTCCCCATGACATTACAAGAGATTTTGACCTATGTGGAAGAACTCGCCTTTAAGAATTCCATGTTCGGATATGATAAAGACGAAGTTGATATTCAGCTCGATAAGATCTGTGACGAAGTAGAAGCCCTCGTTACACAGAAGGATAAAGAGATCGAAGAGCTGAAGAGAGCATTAACATATGTGAATGATGCACCGGCCGCCCAGCCGGAGGATACTGCAGCATATACCGCTCCGGAAGAGACAGCAGAGCCTGCAGCCAAGGCTGCAGAGGATATGGTATCCCGCGCAGAGTATGATGCCCTCTCCGTAGAGTGTACTCAGCTTAAGGTTGCTCTGGAGCAGGCACAGGCTGAAGCAGCTGCAGCCAGAGAAGAAGCAGCACAGTCTGATGAAGCAGCGAAGCTTATGGTTGCTCAGATTGAGAATGCACAGAATATGCTGAATGAAGCAGCAGAGCAGGTTCAGGATGCCCAGGATCAGGTGAAAGCCCTCCAGGCAGAGGTCGCAGAGTTAAAGGCAGCTCAGGCAGAGGCTCCTGCAGCAGAAGCTGTAGAAGAAGTTCCTGCAGCTGAGGAAGCAGTTGTCGAGGAAGCTCCGGCAGAAGAAGCTCCGATCGAAGCCATCGAAGCTATCGAGGAAGCAGTAGAGGAGGCTCCGGCAAGAGAGATCGCAGAAGAGACGACTCTTGCAGCCGAGGCAGTAGCTCCGCAGACGACAGATGAAGCCTATAATCAGTATATGAGATATGCAGACCTTCTCTGCAAGCAGTTAGCTGAGGTAGAGACCAAGCATGCGAAGATCGTCGCTGAGGCAAATGTTGAGGCAGATCAGATCCGTTCCAGTGCCCAGTCTGAGGCAGACCAGATCCTCATCGATGCACAGAATGTGATGGATGTCAAGAGTGCAGAGGCTGCCAAGGCAGTGGAAGGCATGATGGAAGATGCCAAGGCAGAGGCTTCCAAGGTTCTCACAGCAGCCAAGGAAGAGGCAGCACAGTCTATCATCCGTGCACAGACTGAGGCAGAGGAGATCATGAGTAATGCCAGAAAAGAGGCAGAAGAGACAGAGGCTCGCTGTCAGGAATTAAGTGATAAGAAGGATAGCCTGATCGCTTCCTTAAGCGGATTCGGTGAGGATATCGCAGCACTTATTGCCAAGATGCAGTAAAGCCTTAGGATAAAGATACATAAGATATCGTTGAAGATACAGAAGAGAATAAAGACCGGGCTCTTTTCGATGACAGAATCATAAGAAAGAGACATAGGTAGAATTACAGAGAGATTTCCGATATGCGTCAGCATATCGGGGTCTCTCTTTTTAATCGCAGGAATTTCGAGAGTCCGAAGGACGAAGATATTCCGTGGTGCTTCATTTCCATATGCGCATCCTACCCTGTGCCGGGTTGAAAAGGATGCTTTTATCGAATGATTTCAGAAGGAGGAGATCTATGTATATGTTCTTGTGTTTTTGTCTTCCGGTATCCGCTTGTCTGATATTGGTATTTTTATTGAACTATTATAAGAAGAGATTGGGATTTTCCATGTGGATGGGAGAGGTCTGCCTCTTGGGATTCCTGCTGCTGACATGGTGGATCTTATATCTGCAGCGGCTGAAGTCGGGGGATCATTCCGGGGATTATTCCGGGGATCTGTCCCTTTCGGACTGGCTTCAGGCGATTTATCCTTATCTGCTCATGCTCCTGCTGACGCTGATCGGCTGGATCGATCTCAAGTCGGAGCGGATCCCTAATCTCCTGAATCTGCTGCTTTTCCTGCTGGGGATCGGGGCAGCCATCTGCATGCCGGATCAGCTGCCGGTCTGGCATCGACTGGCAGGGATGCTGATCATCAGTCTGCCGGTTCTGGGAATCAATCTGCTCTATCCCGCTGGCTTCGGCGGAGGTGATGTGAAGTTTCTGGCAGCAGCAGGCTTTTGCCTGGGTTGGCAGAAGATTTGTCCGGGCGTTTTTCTCGGATCTCTCCTGGCAGCATTATTCTGTCTGATCCTGCTTGCCACGCATCAGATCGGACCCCGGGATAAGATCGCCTTTGGCCCCTATCTCTGTGCCGGAATCCTGATCCTGTTTGTGTGGTAAGATCGGATTTCTTCGATTGCAGAGAAAGCATGGACGGAGAGATATTCCGGTGTCATAGGGGATGATTATCGGTAAATGAGGTGTTTTTGGAAAACATTTCCGATTAGTTAGTTGTGTATAACTGACAAAATATTGTTATATCGCTGTGAATCTTTTGTATAAAAAGTAGTACAAACAAGGAATTCCCTTTACATTCCATACTTGAGATGATAAAATTATGCTGAATAAAAACCACACGTAACATATTTTAAAGGAGGAATTTTCAATGCCAAGAGCAAAACAGTCTATGGATGGTAATACCGCTGCCGCTCATGTAGCTTATGCTTACACTGAGGTTGCTGCAATCTATCCTATTACACCATCTAGTCCTATGGCAGATACACTGGATCAGTGGTCCGCAGCAGGACAGGAAAATATCTTTGGAAATCAGGTTGTTGTAAGTGAGCTCGAGTCTGAGGCTGGTGCAGCTGGTGCTGTTCACGGTTCCCTCGCATCCGGTGCTATCACAACTACATTTACAGCTTCCCAGGGTCTCCTTCTTATGATCCCTAACATGTATAAGATCGCTGCAGAACAGCTTCCATGTGTACTGGATGTATCTGCACGTACCGTATCTACACATGCTCTTAATATTTTCGGTGATCACAGTGACGTATATGCTTGTCGTCAGACAGGTTTCGCTATGCTCTGTGAGACAAACCCACAGGAAGTTATGGACTTAAGCCCGGTTGCTCATCTTTGCGCAATCGAAGGTAAGGTTCCATTCATCAACTTCTTTGATGGTTTCCGTACATCCCACGAGATCCAGAAGATCGAGAAATGGGACTATGCAGATCTGAAAGAGATGTGCAACATGGATGCAGTTAAAGCATTCCGTCAGCATGCTCTGAATCCGGAAGCACCTATGATGCGTGGTTCCCACGAGAACGGCGACGTATTCTTCCAGCACAGAGAGGCTTGTAACACAGTTTACGATGAGCTTCCTGCTGTTGTTGAGAAATACATGGCTAAGATCAATGAGAAGCTTGGCACAGATTACGATTTATTTAACTACTATGGCGCTCCTGATGCAGACCGTGTCATCATCGCTATGGGTTCCATCAATGACGTATGTGAAGAAGTTATCAACTACTTAACCGCTAAGGGCGAGAAGGTTGGTGTCATCAAAGTTCGTCTCTATCGTCCATGGAAGTCCTCCGCTCTTCTTAAGGTTCTCCCAGCTACTGTTAAGAAGATCGCTGTACTTGACCGTACCAAAGAGCCAGGTTCCTTAGGTGAGCCATTATACCTCGATGTTGCTACCACACTTCGTGAAGCAGGTCTTAACGACATCATCCTTACAGGCGGACGTTATGGTTTAGGTTCCAAGGATACTCCTCCATCATCCGTATTCGCTATTTACAAAGAGCTCGAGCTTGATGCTCCACGCCCACGTTTCACTATCGGTATCGAAGATGACGTAACAGGTCTCTCCTTACCAGAAGTAAAACCAGCTCCGATCACATCCGCTCCTGGAACAAAAGAGTGCAAGTTCTGGGGTCTCGGTGGTGACGGTACTGTAGGTGCGAACAAGAACTCCACCAAGATCATTGGTGACCACACAGATAAATATATCCAGGCTTACTTCCAGTATGACTCCAAGAAGACCGGTGGTATCACAATCTCCCACCTTCGTTTTGGTGACAACCCTATCAAGAGCCCATATTACATCAACCAGGCTGACTTCGTAGCATGTCATAACCCATCTTATGTAATCAATGGCTTCAAGATGGTTCAGGATGTAAAACCAGGCGGCGTATTCATGATCAACTGCCAGTGGTCCGATGAAGAACTTGATGCTCATATGCCTGCAGCTTCCAAGAAATATATCGCTGACAACAACATCCAGTTATATACTATCAATGCGATCGATAAGGCTATCGAGATCGGTATGGGTAAACGTACCAACACGATCCTTCAGTCCGCATTCTTCAAATTAGCTGATATCATGCCGATCGACGAAGCAGTTGATTACATGAAGGCTGCTGCTAAGAAGTCCTACATGCGTAAAGGTGTTGAGCTCGTTGAGCTGAACTACAAAGCAATCGATGCAGGTCTTGACGCAGTTCATAAAGTAGAGATTCCTGCTTCCTGGTCCAACCCAGAGCCAGACGCTCCTAAGGCTGAATTAACCGGAAGACCTGGAACAGTAGCATTAGTTAAGAACATCATGCAGCCTATCGCAGCTATGGATGGAGATTCCCTCCCAGTATCTGCATTTAAGGATATCGCTGATGGTCAGTTCGAGACAGGCTGTGCTGCATACGAAAAACGTGGTACTGCTGTAACAGTTCCTGAGTGGAACCCAGAGAAATGTATCCAGTGTAACCAGTGTGCATTTGTATGTTCCCATGCTACCATCCGTCCATTCATGGTAAGTGAAGACGAGATTAAGGCTGCACCTGCAAACATGAAGGTTGCTGATACAAAACCAAAGGCTTCCGAATACAAATATACTATGTCCGTATCCCCACTCGATTGTATGGGATGTGGCGAATGTATCACAGTATGTCCTACCGCTGCAATCGCTATGGTACCTCAGGCTTCCCAGGCAGACGAACAGCCGGTATTCGACTATTTAGTAGCTAACGTTGGCAGAAAAGACTCCGCTCCTGCAGCAACAACTGTTAAGGGATCCCAGTTCAATCAGCCATTACTTGAGTTCTCCGGTTCCTGCGCAGGCTGTGCTGAGACATCTTATGCACGTCTTGTTACTCAGTTATTCGGTGAGCAGATGTACATCTCCAATGCAACAGGATGTTCCTCCATCTGGGGTGGTCCTGCAGCAACAAGCCCATATACAGTAAATAAGGATTCCAAGAAGGGACCTGCATGGTCTAACTCCTTATTCGAAGATAACGCAGAGCACGGCTTTGGTATGTATCTTGGTCAGAAGACCATCCGTAACCAGGCAATCGCTTCCTTAACAAAATGCGTATCCTCCGACAAGGCTTCTGATGAATTCAAGGCTGCTTATGATAAATTCATGGCAACAAAAGACGATACTAAGGCTAACACTCCTGCAGTAGAAGCTCTTCTTCCATACGTAGAAGCAGCTGCAGCAGCTGGTTGTCCGGATGCTCAGGATGTATTAGATAAGAAGAGCTACCTCGCTAAGAAGTCCGTATGGATCTTCGGTGGTGACGGTTGGGCATATGATATCGGTTTCGGCGGCTTAGATCATGTACTTGCTTCCGGCGAGAACGTTAACGTTCTGGTATTTGATACAGAGATGTACTCCAACACAGGTGGACAGGCTTCCAAGGCTTCCAACATCGGTGAAGTATGTCAGTTCGCTGCAGCTGGTAAAGAGATCTCCAAGAAATCTCTCGCTGAGATCGCTATGACATACGGATACGTATACGTAGCTCAGATCGCTCTGGGTGCTAACCCTAACCAGGCTCTTAAGTGCTTATACGAAGCAGAAGCTTACAACGGACCATCCCTGATCATCGGTTATGCTCCTTGTGAACTTCACGGAATCGCTAAGGGTGGTATGAACCATTGCCAGGATGAGATGAAGAAGGCTGTTAAGGCTGGTTACTGGAACCTCTTCTCCTTCGATCCATCCAAGGAGACTGATAAGTTCACTCTGACATCCAAGCCAGGTGACGGATCCTACCAGGCATTCCTGAACAACGAAGCACGTTATACACGTCTGATCAAGCCATTCCCAGAAAGAGCAGAAAAACTCTTCAAGAAATCTGAAGATGCTGCTACCGCTCGTTATGACAAACTTACAAGAATGGTTGAGCTTTACAAATAATATGTATAAGAATCCTGCTCTGGCCTGAGAATTGTCGGGGAAGCTTCTGATACATGACTTATATCCGTAACTATATAGATAAATGCTTACACCCACAGCTATGCTGTGGGTGTTTTTTGTCTGGTCTATTATTAAAACAAAGGCTGTGTCGCTGACCCTATTTTCTTTCTGCTCAATTTTCTTCGATTCCATGTTGGCAAAAAGCCGTTTTCAGCTTATAATAAATATAGAATAGATGTATTGTCTTCATATGGGGTGGGGCCATTAACAGGGACCTGTATGAAAGCAATCGGTAGAATTAACGAGGACAGGGACATCCTGTATTATGTATTGTAAGACAGCAGGATAGAGACATCCTGTATAGTTCGTATGCTCCGGGGGGACCGCAGCGATCGACTGCGGATGGAGCTGAGGAAACAGAAAGGGTATTATTCTATGGGAGAAAAAACGAAAAACAGAAAGACTGCATTGATGATCATGGCAGCAGGTCTGGGCTCACGCTACGGTGGTGGTGTCAAGCAGCTGATTCCGGTGGATGATCAGGGACATATCATCATCGATTACAGTATCCATGATGCCATCGAGGCAGGATTTAACCGCATTGTATTTATTATCCGTAAGGATATCGAGGCAGATTTCCATGAAGTGATCGGTCAGCGCATCGAGCAGATCTGTGCCGCACATGATGTGGAGGTATGCTATGCCTTCCAGGAGCTTAAGGATGTGCCGATCGAGGTGCCGGCGGGTCGTGTTAAGCCGTGGGGTACCGGGCATGCCGTACTGGCTGCCAAGGCCTATGCAGATATGCCATTTGCCGTGATCAATGCAGATGATTATTATGGGAAGAAGGCATTTACCCAGTTACATGACTGGCTGGTGGAGGACCACGGCGACAAGGCTCTGGCCATGTCCGGCTTCGTCCTGAAGAACACCTTATCCGATAATGGTGGGGTGACTCGTGGTATCTGTAAGATGGAAGGCAGTCATATGCATATTGTGGACGTGGTGGAGACTAAGAATATCATTAAGACTCCGAGCGGTCCTAAGTCTGAGGGCATGCCGATCGATCCGGATTCCTATGTATCCATGAATATGTGGGGCTTCCCGGCTGCAGAGGGACAGGTGCCGCCATTTATGGAAGCCTTGGAGAGACATTTTCATACATTTTTTGAGCAGGCTCTGCCCAAGGATCCTAAGGCCGGCGAATATCTGCTGCCGACTCTGATCGGTAAGCTGCTTCGGGAAGAGGCCTATACCGTACGTATGATTCCGACCTATGATCGCTGGTTTGGTGTGACCTATGCAGCGGACCATGATGCGGTGGTGGAGAGCTTCCGGGAGCTGAGACAGGCCGGTGTCTATCAGGAGGATCTGTACGCTGATCTGTAATTATGTCAGTAAATAAAAAACATTAAGGAATCAGTTGTCTTCATTTTGTAGACAGCTGATTTTTTAATTGCTACAATAAAATGGAACCATTGTATTTATGATACGCGCTAGTCCATGATCTGAAAATGAGTGAAGGAAGCCCACAGGGCTTACTTGCGAACATTGATACGACTGTAGTGAAACGTGTATCATTCCTTAATCAAGGGAGTCAGATATGTTTATAAAAACAACCTTGCGTCACTCCAATCCCAGAGTGATACGATTTTTTTATATCCATGAGGATCAGACGGTCAGAGATCTGCTGGCAGTGGCTGCTATCCTTCATGGCTGGCAGGATAGGATGAAGGCCTTACTGCATGATGGGAAAGAGATTGCACTGACAGCGAAGCTGTCTCAGGTGGCTGACAGCTACAGACAATCCATTGCTGAGGGTAAGGGTCATAGCTGGGCGATTACCAGACCCATGGAGAAGACGGTAGCATATGACTTCCGCTATCCGCGTACACCGGATGAGGACAGAATCTGGTACTGTCAGATGGAGATCATGGAAGAGGAGATCTTCGAGGAAGGGCTTTCTATCCCTGAAGGTGTCCAGGCCTATTTGCTTCGTTATCGTGGATTGCATCCGCTGGAGGCCTGCCCCTCCATCACGGAGTGGAATGATCTTCATAAGCAGCTTCTGCAGAAGGAGGGTGCTTATTCCTATAATATGGGCTATATCCAGACCATAGTCTGTCAGGTAGATCTCGCAGAGCGAAATGACGAGCTTAAGAATTATTTTCGCTACGCAGAGGATGGCATGACCGGAGAGGACGCGGAGATCGATCTGTCATATGGTGCCAATCTGCCGGATATTCTGAGAATTTATAACATAGATCGCTTAAAGGACATCATTCGAGGTCATGAGTTGGATATCAGCTTAAACCAGAAGAAGGAGAAGATAGTCAAGGCTATGGTCCATTATTATAACCGGGACCTCTTCTGGGAGAGACTCATCGAGGAGATGAGTATGGGTGAGTACAGACAGTTTAAGCAGCTCTGCATCGGAGAGAAGGATTATACTTCTCAGGAGATCTATCAGCCTACCGTGAATTCTTACGGACTGCTGGCCCGGAGAAATGACAGACCCATATTCCCCCTGGAATTTCTGCGATACTACGGCCAGGTATTGAAGACCCGTGGAGATGAACAGATTCTGCACAGGAAGAAGCTGTATCAGGTTATGTTTATCGCCTGCAGGTTCTACGGTGTCTTTACCAAGCTCATGTGTAAGAAATTGCTACAGGTCTTTTATCCGGAGATCGATCCGGGAGAGATCTCTCAGGTCTGGAAGGATGGTATGATTTGGAAGAGGCTGAATGCATTTATCATGTATGATAAAGGTCTTCATTTTCTCAAGGTTCAGGAATTAGCCAGGAGAGAAGGATTATACTTCTCAGGAGATCTATCAGCCTACCGTGAATTCTTACGGACTGCTGGCCCGGAGAAATGACAGACCCATATTCCCCCTGGAATTTCTGCGATACTACGGCCAGGTATTGAAGACCCGTGGAGATGAACAGATTCTGCACAGGAAGAAGCTGTATCAGGTTATGTTTATCGCCTGCAGGTTCTACGGTGTCTTTACCAAGCTCATGTGTAAGAAATTGCTACAGGTCTTTTATCCGGAGATCGATCCGGGAGAGATCTCTCAGGTCTGGAAGGATGGTATGATTTGGAAGAGGCTGAATGCATTTATCATGTATGATAAAGGTCTTCATTTTCTCAAGGTTCAGGAATTAGCCAGGGATAAGAAGCTGGACGACGCGGGGCATTATTATGTGCCTTCCCGGGAAGAAGCAGAAGATATCCTGCAATATGGTATCACCTTCTCGAGAGAGACCAGAGAGGAACTATATGGATTGATCCGGCCACTGCTCTTCTCCCATGAGAAAAATGGTGGGGAGAAGTATATTATCCGAGGCATCTATGATATCTACTATGAAGGAGAACCTTATGAAGAGGTTGAAGAGTTTCTGGATGCAGAGCTGGATACTTACCGGAAACAGAGAGCCTATAAACAGTTGCTGCGTAAGGTAAAGGAGCTCCGTGATGAAGTCCGTATGCGGGAGTATCATGGATTTAATTTCCGTGAGATGAAGATAAGAAATCGATAAAGGATAAGAATATGATAAAACATTATACATTGGATCAGGCAGTCTATGACTTCGGTCAGAGCAATCTGGCGCAGGCGGCCGAGGTGGTCCTTACTGATAAGATATCCTACCAGTCCGGCAGACTGAATAAGGCAGAGAGGCAGAAGAGATTTCCTATCCTTGGTCAGGAAGCCATGGGAGAGGGGAAGAATTTCGAGATGATCTATGCGGATGAGCTGACTCTTTCGGGAGACCGGGCTTATTATCAGACCGCGATCTGTCTGGATCAGGAGCATGGAGAATTAGTCTGTTGCAGCTGCAGCTGCAATTCCTTTGAGGATAACTACTTCGCATGCAAGCATATCTATACTCTTCTGATGGCCTATCTGATGGATACGGAGGAGAGAGGGGCAGATGTGCTGCAGGGGAGTGCAGTGCTGGAGGAGCTTCGCCGGATTACAGGCCTGGAGGATCCCTTTATCCCGGGCATCCTGAGAAAGACTTCCCAGTCTTTGCGCAGCTTTCAGCAATATGGCCAGTTCCCAAAAAGGAGATCCGCCAGGCCGATCTGGGAGACCAATCCCATGCAGCTGCCGACCCTGGAGCAGACGGACAAGGATGGGAAGAAGTCAGGGAAAAAGTCAGAAAAGAAGGGACAGAAGAAGCGTGGCCAGAGGGCAGAAGCCATCTCTGTGGAGTGTATCTTAAGTCCTGTGGATGGTAAGGTGCGTGTCGAGCTGAAAGCGGGTCCGGGCCGATGCTATGTGATCCGGTCTCAGGAGGAATTCCTCCGGGCCTTCCGGGAGAATCGACCCTATACCTTTGGTAAGAAGGATCCGGTCCCGGTGGGCAGAAATCATGTGAGGGCGGAGGATCTGCCGATCCTGGATTATTTCCTGGAGCTCTATGATTCCTATGCCAGAGCGGAAAATGATTCGGATATCCTGCCTTATTCTTCTTCCTCAGAGCGTCGGTGGTTCTGTCTGACCGGCCGTGAGCTGGATGCATTTATGGAAGTCATGGATGGTCGTAAGACCAAGGTACAGGATTATCGTGATATCTATGAGGTAGAGATCCGTCTGGATCAGGAGCCGCAGAAGATTCAGATGAAGAAGGAGACCTATGGAGCCAGTCTGTCCCTGCAGGATGAGACAGCCATTGGCTGCGGCCTCAAGGGCATGTATCTGAGACAGGGAGACTGTGTGATGCGGCTTCCTCTGCAGCAGTGGGAGCGGCGAAATGAGCTGATCAAGGCCGGACAGGCGGAGAAGGAGCTCTATATCCGGGATAAGGATCTGCCGGCCATCTGTCAGGCCCTGCAGTCCATGGATCAGGGTCTGGATATGGTGGAGTTTCACGGCATGCTGCCGGAGACTTACCTGCCACAGCTGCCTCAGATCCGGATCTATCTGGACTATCCCCAGGAGGGTCTGGTGGCCTGTGAGGTCAAGGCCTCTTACAAGGATGCGGAGCAGGCATATAATCTCTTCGATCGGAAGAAGGATGTCGCCGGGCGGAATCTGCAGGCAGAGCAGGAGGCCGGGGAGCGGCTGTGGCCTTATTTCAATGCCTTTGATTCGACGACAGGGCAGATGTATCTGGAGTGCGAGGAGGCGGAGCTCTATCTCTTCCTCACCGAGACCATCCCGCTTCTGTCTGAGGTCGGTCAGGTCTTTGTCTCCGATCAGATGAATCATCTTAAGGTGCGTCCGATCGGCGAAGTAAATGTGGGTCTGCAGATTGATGCAGGCAGCCTGCTCATGTCTCTCAAGTCCAATATGATGGATCGCAGTGAGATGATCGAGGTGCTCAGCTCCTACAGCCGCAAGAAGCATTTTACTCGTCTGAAGAACGGAAGCTTCATTACATTTTCGGAGAAGGATGCCGCCCTGTGGGAGATGCTGGCGGAGACCTATAAGAATTATGGGAAGAAGAATCCGGAGGCCATGAAGCTGCCCCTCTTCCGTGCCCTCTATCTGGACGAGATGCTGGAGGATCGCGACAGTGTCACCCTGTCCGAGACCAAAGAATACGCGGACTTACTTGAGGGCATGGGGGACCAATCCGGCTGGAGCTATGTCGTCCCGGCTTCCCTGGATCCGATCATGAGACCCTATCAGAAGGATGGCTTCCGCTGGATCTGCATGCTGAAGGAGCATGGCTTCGGCGGCATCCTGGCCGATGATATGGGTCTGGGTAAGACCCTGCAGGTCTTAGCCTTCCTGCTGTCGGAGCAGGAAGCGGGCAAAGCAGGTCGTGAACTGAGAACCTTGATCATCACACCGGCCTCTCTGGTCTATAACTGGAAGAAGGAGATCGAGACATTTACCCCGACCCTGTCCTGTCAGTTCATCGCCGGAAATGTATCGGAGCGCCAGGAGATCATCCGCGGAATCAGAGGGGAATCGCTTACAGATATCTATATCACCTCCTACGATCTGCTCAAGCGCGATATCTTAGAGTATGAAGGCATCACATTTGCCAATGAGATCATCGATGAAGCCCAGTTCATCAAGAATCAGAATACCCAGGCGGCTAAGGGAGTGCGACTGGTGCAGAGTGACTTCCGTATGGCCCTCACCGGCACACCGATCGAGAACCGTCTCTCTGAGCTCTGGTCCATCTTTGACTATCTCATGCCTGGCTTCTTATATAAATACAGTCGCTTCCGCACGGAGTACGAGACTCCGGTGATCCAGAATCATGACCAGGAGGTCATGGACCGTCTGCGTAAGATGGTGCACCCCTTTATCCTGCGCCGTCTGAAGAAGGACGTGCTGAAGGACCTGCCGGACAAGCTGGAGGAGACAGTGAGTGTGGAGCTGGAGGGAGAGCAGCGTAGGGTCTACGATGCCTATGCGGAGAGACTGCGCCTCTTCCTGGAGAATCAGAATAAGGAAGAATTTCAGCAGGGTAAGCTGGAGATCCTGGCAGAGCTGACTAAATTGCGTCAGATCTGCTGCGGCCCGGAGGTATTTCTGGAGGGCTATCAGGGAGAAAATGCCAAGAAGGAGGCTTGTATCGAGCTGATCCGTCAGGCTATCGACGGCGGTCATAAGGTCCTGCTCTTCTCCCAGTTTACCAGTGTGCTGGACGGCCTCTGTCAGCGACTCCGTTCGGAGGAGATCCGCTATCACCGGATCGACGGAAGCACCGGAAAAGAGGACCGTATGGAGATGGTGGAGGCCTTCGATCAGGATGATGTGCCGGTCTTCTGTATCTCCTTAAAAGCAGGCGGTACCGGACTGAACCTGACGGCAGCGGATATCGTCATCCACTATGATCCATGGTGGAATATCGCCGCCCAGAACCAGGCCACGGACCGTACCCACCGTATCGGTCAGGAGAATACCGTGGTCGTCTATCAGCTGATCGCCGAGGATACCATCGAGCAGCGCATCGTACAGCTGCAGCAGATCAAGGCCCAGCTGGCCGAGGATATCCTGTCCGGCGAGGGCATCTCCAGCATCCTGATCGATAAGGAGGAACTGCTGGGATTGCTGTAGGAGAGGATTGTGTCATAAGATTTACCGGATAATGTATTGCAGAAGGAATAAAGGAGAAATATGAAAGAAAATATAATCAGTAATTTACGGAGAGGCTATGGCAGAATCTTCTTCGCATTCTTCTTACTTGTGGCCATGCTTGTCAGTCCCTGCCTTGCAGGACAGGCGGCGGATCAAAGTGGATCCGAGGAAGAAGTGGGGGAATATGTCCTGAGAGAATATGGGGAGGATGCAGATCAGCAGGATGCTTCCTCTGAGGATGGCACAGAGAAGAGTGTACAGACGACAGAGAATACGGACATTTCCCTGCAGGCGGATTCCTCCGGTTTGGTGGATTCCGGTGAGATCGGAGAGGATGTCAGCTGGACTCTGTCCGAAGATGGTATCCTGGATATCGAAGGCGAGGGTGCCATAGAAACCGGTGCCTATATCAGTGATTCCAGTATCAGTACCGAAGGAATCCCATGGTATAGCTATCATGCTTCGATCAAAGAGGTCAGAGTCGGAGAGGGTATCACAGATCTTGGGGATGGCCTTTTTTACGAATGCAGCAGGCTTAGCAAGGTCAGCCTGCCGGAAACGCTTCAGAAGCTGGGTTACTGGGACTTCTATGATTGCAGCAGTCTGACGGAGATTACTTTGCCGGATGGCCTGACCGAGATGAAACGGGCATGCTTTAGCGGAACGGGTTTAAAGAAGATCAGGATACCGGATTCTCTGACGGAGATCCCGGAATATGCTTTCCAGAAGTGTACATCGCTGAAAGCAATCGATTTACCGGACACGGTAAGCTCGATAGCAAGTGGTGCTTTTTATAAGTGCAGCTCCCTGCAGGGAGGTCTGAGATTACCGGACAGTCTGACCAGTCTGTCAGATAGTGCCTTCTACGAGACGAATTATGCAGAGGTTCATTTTGGTCCGAAGCTGGAGACCATCGGTTCCCGCATCTTTTATAATGATAGCCAGCTGGCCTATGTCACCTTTGAGGGAGAACCCCCTTCTATCAGTGAGACAGCATTTAGTGGAGCTACCATCACGGCGTATTATCCGGAGAATCTCAGCAGCTGGACAGAGGAGAATCGGATCGATTATGGTGGCACGATCAGCTGGGTGGCTTCGGATGGTACCATCGATGCTCAGGGTACTTATGGGGATTCTATCCAATGGACCTATCGCAGTGATGCCAGTCTGACCATATCCGGAAGCGGAGCCATGCCGGAGAATAACTCGAGTTCGGGGATTCCATGGTATTATTTGAATGAGAGTATAAAAAAGCTTGTGGTGGAGGAGGGGGTTACCAGCCTTACCACCTTTGCTTTTTATCATTGCAGCTCTCTGACAGAAGTCGAGCTGGCAGATTCCATTATCACCATAGAGTACGGAGCATTTGAAGAATGTACCTCTTTGACCGAGCTGGATTTTCTGAATCAGGTAGAGACCATAGAAAGTGTTGCATTTTACGGTTGTACCGCCCTTAGCAGTCTTACGATACCGTCCGGTGTGACCAGAATCGAAAGCTCTGTATTCTCAGGATGTACTTCATTAAAAGAGCTGATCATACCGGATACCGTGACATATGTCGGTGCCAGCAGCTTCAGGAACTGCAGCAGTCTGCAGTCTGTATCGATCGGAAGCGGAGTGACAAGCATTAATTACCATGCATTTGCATACTGCACCAGTCTGAAGGCATATACCGTATCCGACAGTAATACGACCTATGCTTCTGTGAATGGTTATCTATGTAATAAATCAAAAACCATCCTGTATAGCGTGCCGGCCGGTCTGACAAAGCTTGTGATTCCCGATGGTATCAAGACACTCTACTCTGATGCGATCGAGGACAATAAACTGCTGGAAGAAGTGACGATTCCGTCCAGCCTGTCATCCATAGGCTCTTATAATTTCACCCGCTGCGAGAATCTTATTTCCATCACTGTGGACTCCGGAAATACATCCTATCGTATGCAGGATAATATCCTGTATAATTATGCCCGGACGATGCTGGTTGCAGTTACCGGTAAGCTTGAGGAGATAAAGGCAGAGGATCTTCCCTCTACCTTGACCTCGATCAGCTCCTATGCCTTCTATTATCACAGCAATCTGAGATCCATCGAGATACCGGAGGGGATAAGCAGTATCAGTAGTTATCAATTTTATAATTGCACGAATCTGCAGACTGTGACCATACCGGACAGTGTGACCTCGATCGGTTCCTATGCTTTCGGCTATTGCAGCAAACTCAGTGATCTGACCCTGGGATCCGGGATAAGCAGTCTGAACACCTATGTATTTTATTCGGACCGTGCATTGACCCGGGTGATTCTACCGGCCACTATCACCTCCTATAACTCCATGCCATTTGCTTATTGTTCGAATCTGGAGGAGTTAGTCTTCCTGGGAAATGTACCGGACAGCAGCAATCTTCTGCTTAGCTCTTCCATGACGACAACCATCTACTATCCTGCGGATAACTCCAGCTGGAAGGATGCCGTGGCAAGCAGCTTTGGGGAGAAAGCAAGACTGTGCTCCTATGGAGGCAGCGATTATGAATCAGCGATTCATCAGGACCATGTGATCATATCCGGTGGTTGGGAAGATAGTGGCTGCTACCAGATACAGGGGGATCCTTTCTCCTATACCAACAGCTCCACCTTGTTCAGACAATACACCGTGGAGGAAGCAGGGGGAATCTACTTTGTAAATAATAATAAATTACAGTTCCTGGATCAGGCCGATGGCTCCCTGCTGCTGATGAAGCAGTATGACTCTTTAAATGATAGCTATGAGAGAGATGGTATCCTCTATGCTGCCGGCGACAATCAAATCTATCGCTATGATTTAGAGAAGAAGAAGGAACTTGCCACCGTAAGCTTTGATGGTATCGAGGAGATTAACGCCCTGGGTGTGGATTCTTCCGGTAGATATTATCTGGCTGTTTCTGATGATGGAGGCTATGAGGTCCTGCTCTATGACGGAGATGGAGATCTCTTATCTAAGACCGATGTGTCGGATCTGATTTACCGTTTTGTCGGCTTTGACTCCACGAACGGACGTTTCTACATGGAAGGCAGGACCAGCTATTACGCCTGGGGTATGGATCGTCCGGGCCATGGATTACTTCTGGGAAAAGTGACTGGGGATAAGATTTCCTTTATTCCGGCTTCTTATACTGCTCTGGAACAGAACATGATTACCAGAACATTTTCCTGTGCGGAGTATTTATGTATGAATAGTCAGTATCTGCACCAGGTGAATGCAGAGTTTCTGGGAGAGCAATATCTGGTGACCAGCAGCTATATCCACAGCAGAATGAGACTGATAGATTCCCATGAATTTACGGAGCTGTGGAAATTAGATCGTGAGACGGATACCAGCGGACTGACTTCTTCTTCCTATGATACCAATAGTATCGGTGTCAGAGCTCTTCTGATGAGCAGTCATAACAGTGTACTCATCGCGGAGAATGATAAGGAGCTTCATGAGTACGATCTGGATAGTAAGCAGGAATTATACACTTATTCTGTCTCCCACCCTGTCTTCAGCCTGCAGCGTCTGGGTGATTCTGCGATCGTCATCGAGAAGGAGGACTCCACTTATTATCTGGAGCGGATCAATCTCAGTGACCCGGATCAGGTAGAGATCTCCGGACAGTCCAGCATGCAGGTCGGAACGAGCCAGAAGCTGCAGGTCAATATGGCTACCAGATCCATGACCAGCAGTGATTCTTCCGTTGCTTCCGTTGATGAAACAGGTCATGTCTCTGCCTGGAAGGCTGGCGAAGTTGTGATTACAGTGACAACCGTCGATCAGCGTACGGCAAGCTATAAGATTCAGGTGGTATCCAACGGATCGACAGAAGTTACAGAAGCTTCTCATAAAGCGACAGGAAGTCTCAGTAACAATCTGTCGGATAATAATTATTCGGTATGGTCCACCACGATGAAGTCCTATCTGACAGAAGATAGCGATGGGAATTATAATCGAGTGGAATATATAGCAGATACCGGTCTTCTCATAGAAGTGTATGATTCTGACTGGGTTCTGCAATCCAGTAAGACGATCGATCCGGAGCTGCCGATTTTTGGTGGTTATTACTGCGGATCCGATGGCAACTATGTGGTATATGGTCAGAAGAATGCGTCGGATAGTGACAGCGTAGAGGTTATGCGTATCGTGAAATATTCCGACAGCTGGAATCGCCTGGCTGCATACTCGGTCTATGGGGCCAATACCTATCTTCCTTTTGATGCGGGCAGCCTACGCATGACCGAGACAGGGGATCGCCTGTATATATATACCTGTCACGAGATGTATGCAGAAAGCAATGGAACACATCACCAGGCAAATATGACCTATGTGATACAGAAATCCGATATGAGTCTGCTGGATTCCTATTATGATGTCATGAATATTACCTATGGTTATGTCAGTCACTCCTTTAACCAGTTCATACGGACGGATGGAAAATCCATTTATCGTGTCGATCACGGTGATGCCAATCCGAGAGCAATTTCTGTGACTCGTTGTGATGTGGAGGATAAGATTACTTCGGTCGACTATCTGTCTGCATATAAGATCCTCGGAATTACCGGAGATAATGCGACCGGTGTGTCCGTCGGTGGTTTTGAATTATCATCCACTCGCTGCCTTATCGCAGTCAATTCCGTAGATATGACGGATTCCTCTGCTTATTCCGCTTCGGGTAAGAGAAATATCTGTCTGCTACTGACGGATCTTAAGCTGTCTGAGTCCTCCACCATATGGTTCACGGATTATGAGGCGGACAGTAAGATCACCGTTTGTACACCACAGCTGGTAAAATTATCCTCGGATCAGTTTATGCTCATGTGGGAAGAGTATGATTCTGCCTCCGGGTCCGTATCCTGCAGATTCGTCACAGTGGATGGACAGGGACATAAGATTGCGGAATCCTCTTCCTCCCGAATCCGTTTATCAGACTGCCAGCCGATAGTAAATGCGAAGAATCATGTGGTATGGTATACCACAGATGGTAAGAACCTCAGATTCTATGAGATCAATCCTTATGATTTAAGTCAGGGTACCAGAGGAGATATCAGCCAGTGTGACATTTCCCTGACCTATGGATCCGATACAGTGACAGATGATAGCCTGAAGGTGTTCTATACAGCCAGTGTGATCGAGCCGATTGTGACCATTAAGGAAGATGATCGTACTCTTACGCAGGGCAGCGACTATGAGGTAAGCTATGAGGATAATCTGTCTGCCGGTAAGGCAAGAGTGTATATTACCGGTAAGGGATCCTATCAGGGCAGCGTCAGCAGAAGCTTTACCATAAATAAAATATCGCAGACCCTGTCATCCAATATGACGAAGCTGCGTCTGATGGAAGGGGAAGACGGTGAGATTAGTGTGACAGGAATCGGTGAGATCACTGCAGTAAGTGGTGACAGTACGATATTAGAGTGTAAGGATCCGGAAGAGAACGAAGCAGAGGAAGCGAATTCCAATCAGTGGGAGATCTCCTGTCATGCAGTGGCTGCAGGTAAGACTTATCTTGTGCTTAGCGCTTCCGGCGATGAGAATCACGATTCTGCCAATCTGACCATAGAGGTGGAGATTGTGGCCAAGGCTGTGAATATTAGTGCTGCCGATCTATCCTTAAGTCAGGACAGCTACACCTACGATGGCTCGGTTAAGAAACCGTCTGTCATATTGATATATGAAGGAAAAACTCTGCAGCAGAATACGGATTATACTCTGTCATACCGTGATAACAAAGAGGCGGGCACTGCCTGGATCACCATCACCGGTATCGGGGATTATATCGGTACGATAGAGAAGTCCTATACCATCGCCAAGGCGGATCAGACTCTGTCTGTGAATCCACCGACGCTTTCCTTAACAGAGGGTGAGGATGGCAGTTATACTGTGACCGGATATGGCAAGATATCGATAAGGAACTCTCAGGGAGATATCCTGGCGATCATGACCTCGGAGGATGGCCAGGCGGCTTCTGAACTGACTTCCCAGGAAGGTGATTCCAATGTGAAGAAGAATACAGACGGAAGTATCACAGCCAGCTTCTTCTGCAAGGCGCTGGCATGCGGTTCCGTGCGTGTGGATATCACTGCTTCTGGTGATGAGAACCATAGCTCTGCAACCTATGTGCTGGAAGCAAATGTCGTGGAATCGGTCATTGATCTGAGTTCATCTGCAGTAAGTCTCAGCCAGGATAGCTACGTGTATGACGGGGAGGAGAAAAAACCGGCGATCAGCGTGATCTGCCAGGGAGTAAAATTAACTGCAGGCCAGGATTATATCGTCAGCTACAGTGATAATATAAATGCCGGTACAGCAAAGCTCACGGTCTATGGTAAGGGAGAGTATACAGGCAGTCTGGAGAAGACCTTCACCATTACTCCACGCTCCATCTCCGATGCACAGATTATATTTACCAGTACAGGAAAGATATCGAAGGACTTACTGGATGACTCCTTTGGTGTATTGGATGGAAATCATTTCCTGATCATATCCAGAGAGTATGACTGGAGTAATATATCTTATTCCTCAGACAGTTCTGGTAACATAGTCAGTGCGACGATCACCATCTACGGTAAGGGAAATTACACAGGTAATCTGAAGCAGACGATCAAGCCAGTCTCTGAGACAGCAGTTCTGACTTCGGTGAAGACATCTGCCTCCGGAACCACCCTTGTCTGGCAGCAGGAGTCCGGTGCCGCCGGGTATGAGATTTATCGTGTTTACGATGGCTCCAGCGAATTCCTTGAAAGAATAGAGGGCAGTGATACGACCAGCTGGACAGACAAGACTGTGACGGATTATAAGGCAGGATACAGTTATTATATCGTGTCCTACACCGTAAGTGATTCCGGTCTGGTGACCACAAATCCATCGGCAGTAAAGCAGACAGTCTCTGCAGTCAAGAAGAAGAATACTATCATCGCTTCAAATAAAACCGTGGTATATAGCACTTCTTCCAAAACTTATTCGGTTAAGGCCAGCTGTTATGGCGGAGCAAAGATCAGCTATAATGGCAAAGCAAGTGGTTATTACAGTACCAGTGCCTCCGGTATACTGACAGTGTCTGGCTATGTCTACGGCAAGCTATATATCATGATTACATCGGCGGAGACGGAGCAATACTATGCTGCTTCTAAGAAAATCTGTGTCACGATTCTTCCACCGGCTCCAACGCTCAAATCAGTGAAGAATGTCAAGGGCAAGAAGCTTCAGATTCAGTGGACCGCTTTACACGGACATGGATACCAGATTCAGTATTCCACAAAGAAGAATTTCACTTCCGGCGTGAAGACGGTGAATATCAGCAGCTTCATCAAGAGGAAATATGTTGCATCCAAACTGAAGAAAGGTAAGACCTATTATGTAAGGATGCGGACTTATTTCACACTGAATGGCAGCAAGCTTTATTCTTCCTGGAGCAAGGTCAAGAAGGCCAAGATTAAAAAATAGCGAGTCAGCAAGAAGACCAGGGATCTTGTTGGATTATCCGAAAATAGCAGAAAGATATCATAATATTATCCTCTTTCAAGTATCGATTCGTGTTATAATTAATCTATAATAGAAGCGATTGATGATATTGCCACGATAGACAACATTGCCACGGTAGACAACATTGCCACGATAGACAACATTGTCACGATAGACAACATTGCCACGATAGACAATATTGTCACGATAGACAACATTGCTATGATAGACAACATTGCTATGATAGATAATATGGAGGGGAGATTTATTATGGGTAAGAAGATTTTGGTGATTACAGGAAGTCCGAGAGCAGAGGGTAATTCCAACACCCTGGTCAGTGCTTTTGCCAGTGGTGCGATCGCAGCAGGTCATGAGGTAGAGATCTTTGACGCAGGCCATGCGAAGATGGATGGCTGTCATGCCGATAAGTCCTGTGAGAAGCGTGGTCGCTGCGGCATGAAGGATGATGGACAGAAGATGGGTGATCTTATGATGTGGGCAGATGCCCTGGTTCTGGCATCTCCTTTATATTGGAAGGGCTTTACCAGCCAGATTAAGATCGCTATCGATCATTTCTATCCATTCAGTTTTCCGAAGGGCAAGGAGACCATCCATATCAAAGAGACGGGTCTGATCGCCACTGCCATGATGCCGGATGAGAGTGCATTTGATTGTATGGTCGGCGAATATGAGCATATCAATGCAGTGCTTGGATGGGAGAGCAGTTTTAAGCTTCTCTGTCCCGGCCTGGATGGAGCAGAGGATGTGTCCAGACATCCGGAATATATATCCTTGGCTGTAAAATACGGTATGGAGATGTAGCTTTTCTGATGGCATGATCTGCAGAGATGGAAGAGTGAAGCAATCTATCATCATGAGAGAATTATTAATCATCACGGGAAAATCATTAATCATATAGTACAGTATTTGGATTATATAGTATATCGATTATATAGAGATCGTATCATAGTAGATGCGGTCTCTTTTTCTTGTGGAAGAAAAAATATGTTAACTATGCGGAGGCAGGCTCCAGGATACTCTGCTTTGCGACGAAGTCTCATAGAATTTTTGTTAGGGCAATTGGGCAAGAGAAGAGGATATGATGAAGAATCTGCCCAAGATCCTGGTCCGAACGATGATCTTTGGGCAGGAGAAGGAAAAAGATGATTGTGATATGTCCAAAAAATCGTCGGAGCTGAAGAATTCCGGGCAGAGGCAGAGTAAGATGATTGTGATATGTCCAAAAAATCGTCGGAGTTGAAGAATTCTGGGCAGAATCAGAGTAAGATGATTGTGATA
>R05__coassemble_116_pt1 | contig 44933 bp, 37 predicted proteins | sample R05__metabat2_low_PE_006 | metagenome-assembled genome bin R05
CTATTATTTTAAAATCATTTCAAGAATACATATTACTATCATTCTTTCATAAAATCAAGTCCATATTTTACGAATCTGCAGATTGGATCAGGAATGTCCCGGGCAGACCGGATAAAATACGGACTCAAGTCTCCTGCGGAAGAGATCAGATGATCGTATCCATACCTCTCTCGAGACCTGTTACACCGGTTCTTACCAGCTCGATGATCTCATAATCTGTCATAAGATTCATGAAAGCATCCAGCTTACTGGATGTACCGGTCAGCTCCATCATGATCGTATCCTTGGATACATCCACGATCTTCGCACGGAAGACATCTGCCACAGCGATGATATCCTGCTTCTCCTTCTTGCCGGCCAGAACCTTAACCAGAAGCAGCTCTCTGCATACGGAATTCTTATCATCCAGTACGATGATCTTACGAACCTCCTCGAGCTTATCGATCTGATTACGAATCTGATCCAGAATCTGATCATCGCCACCCACGGTTACGGTAATTCTGGTATAACGCTCATCACCGGTTCTTCCGGCGCTGATCGTCTCGATGTTATAATTTCTGCGGCTGAATAATCCGGCTACTCGGGAGAGAACACCGGGATTATTATCAACCAGTAAGGATAATATAATCTGTTTCATCTTTTCTCTATACTCCTGTTTCTTATAATATACTCATCTGATATGCTCATCCGGCACGAAGTGTGTGCCGACAGCATCAAGGCTGTCTTATCTATCGCGGCGTTGACTTCCTAGTAAGTCGAGATACCCTCTGTCTTCTCCGGATAATATCCTTCGATAAAGGAATCATTACCGATACCGTAGCTATCATTGATCTGCGGATCCTCACCGGTACCAAAGATAAAGTACTGCAGAGCCTGACGGTTCAGATCATAATCACACTGCATAACCCAGGCACCATTGCCACTGAGTCTGCCCTCTGTATAGGAACCTTCATAAGGGATACGAAGCTGTTCGATCTCTGTGGTACCCATGGAGATTACGGACATCATCAGACTTCGGATCTGCTCCTCTGTCAGGTCAGTTGTGACATATTTCAGGGACTTCATACATATATTGGTAATGGTCATCAGATCTGCACTCTTCAGCTCATTGAAGATATTGATCAGAACCTTACGCTGACGGTCGGTACGACCGAACTCACCGGTGATATCCTGACGGATACGACAGTAAGCCAGTGCCTGATAAGGTGTCAGCAGATTGGAACCGGCCACGACATCCTTCTCACCATGCTTGGAATTCACGTAAGCTGTCTGCAGGAAATATGCTTCCGCCTCGGTCAGCTCCATCGGAACACCACCGATCAGGTCCACAACCTCACGGAAGGCTTCCATATCTACCTCTACGTAACCATCCAGCTTCACACCAAAGGTCTCGGCGATCGTCTGATACTCCAGCTGAACGCCACCATAGGAATATGCGGCATTAAACTTATGATAACCATAACCCGGTATATTAATATACATATCACGCATCAGAGAGGTCAGCTTCAGCTTACCGTTCTTCAGATCGACAGTGGCGATCATCGTGGAGTCCGATCGTCCTGCTTCTGTCTCATCGGAACGTTTATCACAACCGATCAGAAGGATATTTACCACATCCTGATCATAAACCAGATCCGCTTCCACCACATCGACATCCTTCAGGGTTGTCTCCGTATCGGTGACGATGGTATCGGTAATCGCATTATAATAAGCTGCTGCTGCGCCCACTCCGGCCGATCCTACGAAGAGGACCACAAGAAGCAGACAGGTGAGACACTGGGCCAGACGGCGAAGTCTTCTTCCCTTTTTGCGTGACTTTTTACTTTTTTTCGAATCATTTCTGGCGACTTTTCTTTTTTCTGTACTATCCAAAGCAAAATCCTCCTGGTGTATATTCTTTGCATTCCTTAGATTATACTACATTTTTCTCCAATGCAATACATAATTTCTTAATTTTTTCAAAAGATTTATAGAAATCTTCATGTCCAGTAGGATGGATTCAGGGAAATCTTCAGAATCAGCCAGCGTGGCAGCTTCTTATAATTCTGTCCCAGCTTGTATCCGATATATTTGCCGACATTCTGTATAAAGATATGAGGCAGAAGCCAGAAGCGCCCTCTCTTTATGAAGTAGAGCATGGTATTCTTCACTAGTCGGATTCCTTCCGATTCGGAACGCACTGTCTCGAAGAGACCTCCGGCATCCACCTGGGATACCGCCAGATCAAAATTCCTCTTCAGCTGCTCCTTGGCGCTGTAATTATGCCAGTGCCATACCTTAGCATCGGCGACATAGGCGATCTTCTTCCCCGCCTCGATCAGACGGCTGGCATATATCATATCTTCATTGAATATGGTATGCAGCGGGAAGCCTCCCATGACATCGTAGACGCTTTTACGATAGCAGGAGCAGACATTGGAACAGAAGAAGGTCTTAATCCCCAGGGTCGGGAGATCCTCCTTGCTCTTGATCCTGCTCTCCTTGGGATAATTAAAGATACGGGTGTAGGCCTCCACCGGATTATCCTTCCAGTCCGCCATCTGTCTGCCATAAGCTGCGCAGACTTCCTCATCTTCAAATGGTTTGATCAGATTCTCGATCAGGTGTTCATCGGCAGGAATCGCATCCTGGGTCAGGAGAACGATATAATCACAGTCACACTGCGCTGCTGCCATATTCCTGGTGCCGCCATGATCAAATTCACTCTTCTTAATATGTATGATCTCGCCCTGAGGCAGAGTCGGAAACACCGAGCTGTGGAATAATTCCTCCTCCGTGTTCACCAGAAGGATCTTATCCGGCTGCAGGGTCTGCTTCTTCAGCATTCTGAGATTCCGATCCAGCTTCCGGTCCGGTTTATAGGTTGGTATGATCACATTGATCTTCATAGATATTCCTCCGATCACTTTCCCGGATCTTCTCCTGCAGACTTCCCCGCAGCTCCGGCAAAGACAAAAAAACTGAGTGGGCAATATCCCACTCAGTTATCATATCATGAAAGCGCCATACTGTCATGTTTTTCTTTCGCATCCGATCTTCTTATTCCTTCAGCAGGCGATCCACCAGTCTTACGGCATCGGCCGCATCGGCAGAGTAACCATCCGCACCGATTTCCTGAGCGAAGCTCGGCGTCGTCACCGCACCTCCGATAATGATCCTGGCGCTGAGTTTTTTCTCATTTCTCAGTGCGACCACCTCTTTCATCCGCATCATGGTGGTTGTCATCAGCGCGGATAGAGCGATCACTGCCGCCTTATGCTGCTGTGCCGCTTCGATGATCTGCGCTGCCGGAACATCCTTCCCCAGATCGATCACCTGATAACCATAATTCTTCAGCATGAGAGCCACCAGATTCTTGCCGATATCATGGATGTCTCCCTCTACCGTTGCGATTACGATCACCGGCTTCTTCTCCCGCTCTTCTCCCTCCTGCAACATAGGCTCCAGATAATGGATGGCCTTCTCCATGGTGGTAGCGCTGGCGATCAGCTGTGGCAGAAAATATTCCTGTATGTCAAAAAGGCGTCCCACCTCATTGATCCCCGGTATCAGCATATCATCCAGGATGGCCTTAGCCGAGATGCCCTGAGCGAGACAGCTCTTCACCTGGGAAATGATTCTCTTGCCATTTCCTTTTACGACGGCCTGAAAGACCTTGGAATTCTGTCTGGCAGAATCCTCTCTGCTGCCTTTCTTCTTCTGCAGGGCCGGAGCTTCTGACAGGGAGGCTGCCGTCTGGCTTTTACTCTTCTCTGCTGCCTCGATCTCCTGCCGCTTCTTCATCCCCTGAATCTGTCGGATATAGGCCAGATCGGCTCCTTCCTTATTGCGAAGCAGATCTGCCGCAAAGCTCATACCCATCAGCAGATCATTGGAAGGATTGGCGATAGCCATGGTCAGACCACTCTGTACCGCCATGGAGACGAAAGCTCCATTTACATAGGATCTCTCCGGCAGTCCGAAGGAGATATTGGATAAGCCTACCGTCGTGCACAGATGCAATTCCTCACTGCAGTATCTTATGGTCTCCAGAGTCTCCAGAGCCGCCTTCTTATTGGCTCCCACCGTAGATACCAGACCATCCACGATAATCTGCTCATCACGGATCCCCATGGCATGTGCCCGATTCAGGATCTTATGAATGATGCGGATCTTCTCCTCCAGGCTCTTCGGCAGACCCTCCTGGGACAGGGGAAGAAGAATGAACATGGCACCATATTTCTTCACCAGGGGCAGGAGCTTCTCTATCTTCTCGGTCTCCAGAGAGATGGAGTTGATCAAGGCTCTGCCCGGATAGACCCGCAGGGCCTCCTCGATGACTTCCACATAAGAGCTATCGATACAGAGTGGCAGAGAAGACACCATGGTGACCTTCTCGATGGCCTTACGCATCATCTCTCTCTCGTCGATGCCATTGGTGCCCATATTGATATCCAGGATATGGGCTCCTCTCTCCTCCTGGCTTACTGCCATCTCCTCCACCAGATCCAGCCTGCCCTCACGCAGCTCTGCCTGCAGGGCCTTCTTCCCTGTCGGATTAATCCTCTCACCGATGATCAGCAGCTGTCCGCCCAGTCGGATCTCCTGACTGCTGCGCTCCGAAGCCAGCATCATGGGATGAAGATTCTGCACCGTTCTCACCTGCATGCCTCTGACTGACTCTGCCAGTAAGCGGATATGCTCCGGTGTCGTACCACAGCATCCGCCGAGGAAGGCAGCTCCGGCCTCCACAAATGCCGGGCCGTAGCCTGCAAATTCTTCCGGACCCATGGGATATACCGTCCGGCCATCCTGCAGGAGGGGCAGTCCTGCATTGGCCTTGACCATGATCGGAACATCGGCATAGTCCTTCATCCTGCGGATCAGCGGAAGCATCTCTTCCGGTCCGGTGGAACAATTGATTCCTATGACATCGGCACCCAGACTCTGCAGAACCACCACTGCCGTCACCGGATCCGTGCCATACAGGGTCCGGCCATCCTCCTGAAATGTCATGGTAACCATAAGCGGAAGCTGGCTGACCTCTTTGATGGCGATTACTGCCGCTCGGGTCTCCGCCAGACTCATCATGGTCTCCACGACAAAGAGATCACAGCCGGCCTCCTGCAGATAAGCAGCCTGTTCTTTATAAATATCGATCAATTTCTCCATCGTCATGGGACCGATGGGCTCCAGAGACACTCCGGTCATGGTAAGATTCCCTGCCACATAGGCCTCCTGGCCGGCTGCCTTCTTACTGAGGGCCAGCAGACGGTGATTCATCTCTCCGACCTGATCCTCCAGTCCATACTCCGCCAGCTTTACCCGGTTGGCCGTGAAGGTCGGCGCATAGATGATCTGTGCTCCGGCTGTCACATAGGATCTCTGTAATTGTAAAAATATCTCCTCATGCTCCAGGATCCATCGCTCCGGACAGATTCCCGGTGCTAATCCCTCTTTCTGAAGATTCGATCCGGTGGCTCCATCCAGGATGACCGGCCCCTTCTCCAGCAGCTGATATAATTCTTCTCGATTCATATTCTATCCTTCTCACTCTCAGATCAATCACAGATACCTATGCATCCTCCGCTTCACAGATTCTGCAACTCTGGCTTTCTGTATCATGGATCACATTTTCGGAAACTTCTGTATCATAGATTACATTTCCATGGCTTTCTGTATCGCGGATCACATTTTCGGAAAATTCTGTATCATAGATCACATTTCCATGGAAGGCAAGATCACGGATGATAAAGCTCCAGAATCCGTTTCACCAGATGAACCCGGTTAAATGGTGTCATCATATAGTATCCGCTTCCGATCTCCTCACAAGCTCTCATCATGCGGAGAGAATAGTCCACAGCGACCTGCTCCCACTCTTCCTTATCCCCGTCCTTGCGATAAAGAGCAACCGCTTCTTCCGGAACATAGATCCCCGGCATCTCATTTTGGATGAATACAGCATTACGATAACTGACCAGAGGCATGATACCAACCAGGATCCGGGCATCCGTCATATCCTTCAGTCTCTTCAGACGCTCGATACTCTGCTCAGAGTAGACGGGCTGGGTCAGAAAATAGCTGCATCCTTCATCCATCTTCTTCTTCATGCGCCGGGCGATGGCTTCCGTGTTAACTCCATCCTGATTAAGAGCACCACCATAGATGAAGGGGTCCTCAGAGAAGATCTCCTCATTCATATGCTTGAGATATCTCATACATTTGATGGAATTAAAATTATAGACACTCCTGGTATACTCCTGATCCGCCCTGGATACAGGATCTCCTGTCACTAGGAGACAATTCCTTATGTCATTAATATAGGCTCCCAGGATGCCGCCCCGTATCGAGATACGGTTACGATCCCTGCTGGTAAGATGGGGCATAACCTGCATGCCGGTCTCCCTCTTCACCTTGGCCGCCATGATCAGAGAATCTGCTCTGGATCTGGCCATGGGAGAGTCGGCCAGAGTGATGATATCGGTCCGGGTTGCGATCAATTCTCTGGCACCATTCATTAATTTGGAGCAGTCCGTATCATAAGGAGGGTCCAGCTCCACGGCATATACCTTCTGTCCCTTCTTCAGCTTCTCATAAAATGAATTGGTAACGATCCTGTGATCCGCCTTCTCCTTTGCCTCCTGTCCGCTGATAATGCGCACCGGAGTATGAATCTCTTCGTCCTCAATCCACTGAGATATGGCCCCGATATAATCCGGTGTCGTACCGCAACAGCCTCCGATGATGCGGATCCCCTGGGCAGCAATCTCGCGCAGCTGACGAGAGAAATAGGGCACACTATCGGAATACACCGCCTTGCCCCGGACGATCTGAGGATATCCACAGTTAGGGAGAGCCGCCAGAACGACCCCTTCCGGCAGCCGGCAGCTTGCCAGATACTTTCTCAGGATACGATTCATATGATTGGCACCGATACCACAGTTCAAACCGACGGCGTCCAGCTTGCCACTCTCGATAGCCCTGGTCAGTACAGTCGATACATGAAAGCCTGAGCTGCTGTAGCCGGTCGGCATGAAGGAAAACTGTCCCAGGATCCATGCATCCTTTCTGACTCTGCGGATATGATCTGCCATACGCAGCACATAATATTCATCAGGAAATGTCTCGATCACAAAATGCTGACATCCCGCCTGCAGTAAGAGGTCACAGATCTCATAATACTGCCTGAGCATATCCTCTCTGTCATCCTCCTCTTTTTCCGCTATGGGACCGATGCTGGCTGCTGCATAGACACGATAGCCCTCCTGCTCCGCTTCTTTTACCGCTTCCACGGACAGGAGATATCCGGCCTGAACCCATTCCTCATAGGAGAGAGCAGCGAATTCCTCTCTCCTTCTCTTCACCTTCTCCAGCATATCCCGGTTAGCCGTAAAGGTATTACTTCGGATCAGACGGGCCCCCTTGCGGATATATTCCATATGTATCTCTTTAATAAATGCCGGATCTATGATATTGGCCTCCTCAGAGCAGAGGAATTCCGTCTCGGCAATCTTGTCAAAATATGTTCCCATCGCTCCGTCCATAAGCAGACGTTTCTCTGATAAATCGCTTCTGATATCCATCTTATCTCTCCCGATTCTAAGTATATGTCACGAACATTCCAGGTCATGGATTCCATCATCATACCATAGGATAATTTTTCTGACAAATATAGCATAGCTATATAGAGTTATAGCTTAAAACTATAAAAGGAGCTGTTTTTATAAAACAGCTCCCCATAAAATCATCTTGCTTCGACCCATAAACTTCTGTCTACTCTATGGTAGAGATACGCCCCTCATACTCCAGCTTGATGCGACCCTTCATACCACAGGCAACCGCCAGCTTTCTCATACAACGCATCATGGAACGATTATCTGCCACTCCGTAACGGTCGATGATATCCACAAACTTATCAATCGCTGTCATGGCCTCCGGATCGGACAGGTAGAAGGTCTCTATGATCTGCTGGATATTCTCTCTCTTGGAGGTCGTAAAATACAGAAGGGTAATCTGTAAGCCGGCAAAAGCATGATAGAGCGGTCTGTTATATTCCGAGATCCCGGACTTAAGGAAAGCAAAGAGATCGCTCAGTCGCATGGTATCAATATCGTCGATGTGCATATCGTAGGCTTTCAGTCGATTCTCCACATCAATATCCATGATGACAGAACTGATCATCATCGCCACCTGGTTGGCATCCAGATCATGCTCAGATACTGCGGATAAAACCGGAGCCTGTGAACTCATCTGCCTGCAATATATGATATCTCGGATCAAAGCATTCTCAAAAAGATTCTGCTCCAGGGTTTTATCCACCTTAACGATAAAGGTCTTCTTACCGGTATCCATCGCAACCGGGTGGCTGCAATCCTCCACATTGCCCGGATCCAGTACCTGGATATCCACCGGATAGATCAGTTCCTCCACGAGTTCTTTATAGATATGCTCTGTCTTCTCTGTAAGAGTGATTCCTAATAATTCCATCGTTTCTGTCTCTCCCCATATAAAATTTGCACCATGAAGAAGGCTGGCCATGGCTTACAATGCATCACAGCATAGGATAGCTTCTCATGTGCAATCAATTGTTACTATTCTAGCAAAATATAGCACACGTGACAAGTCAGTTTTTTGTCATAAGAGAAAAAGAGCTTGTCATATCTCATGACAAGCTCTCAATATCATATTACTTCAGGAACGTCCGTATACCTCCTCGGCACGTCCGGATACTTCATTAAAAAATACCGTCTCCGATAAAGCATAGTAAGGATTCACCCAGAAGAATGCGATTCCTAAGGTTAAGAAGCCCAGGAGCTTCCATAATAAGAAGCTCATCCGCAGACAGAAGAACTCCCAGCGATGCCCTTTCATCTTCTCTTTGGACAGGCGCATGGCCTCCTCCACGGTGATCTGCTTCCTCTCTTCCAGTAAGAAGGGAGCCATCGCATAATTATAATAGGTCACAATGCCGGGAATGATGAGAAATATAGCGGCAAAGGCGATCCTGACGATCATCCGAAGGCGAAGATAAACACTGTTCCACCATAAGGTAGATGCACCAAACATCCCTGTCCAGGATTCTCTCCGGTCCAGCATGGCCAGATTATAATCCAGATATCCCAGACGAACAAAGCTACCGACATAGATCCAGAGAAAAGCGATCAGGCAGGCCAGAAGATAGACCAGGAGACCGGCATGCGGAACAGCTTCACAAAATCCCATGAGCAGTGTGACCAGGATCATCAGCTTTAGTACTCCGGTAAACAGATTCGTAAACACTCCAAGGATGGAGGCTCCGAATCCGACGACTGCTGCTCCCAGCCAACGGCCCTGCAGGGAATCTCTGGCAATTCTACGACAGGTCGATGCATGTAATCTCATAAACGAACCATCCGGATCAGATGTCCCACATCTCTTTGATACGGAGTACTTCGTTCAAAGTCATATTCATAAAAGCTTCATTCTTCGGCTGATTACTTAATGCACCGGTCTCCTTGCGGTAATCGATCTCCTCGATCACCTGCTCGATGGTGATACCCTTCTGCTTTAAAATCTGTGCTGCTTCATATCCTCTCATAATGTCTCCTCCTTAAATATTATGAAATCTCTTACTGTCCCTCTCCTTCTCACCGGCACCGAAGCCCAGCTCATCATACTGAGCCTTGACTTCCTCCCAGGGCAGTACATCTCTCTCCTCCTTCAGATAGGAGAGAATATCTGAGATACCTTCTCCTGTAAATGCACTGGTATAAAATATCTTCTCACAGCCTGCCAGCTCCAGCCATCTGGCTGCCTGGGCCGGATCTGCAGCCCAATGATCGATCTTGGTCACGACTCCTACCACCTCCCTGTTACAAACCGGAGTCAGGTTGGGCGCATATAAGGAATATGGCTCCGTGGAATCCATCAGAAGACCGATCACATCCGCCTCCGCTGTAAATACAGCCAGCGCCGAGACCAGATTCTTGGTCTGAAGATACTCTCCCGGTGTATCGATGATCGCATCAAAATGATTCACATATTGGGTCTTATGATAGGTGATCGTCTCACCCTTCATCGCCTGTGTCAGCGTGGTCTTACCCGCTTCACTACGGCCGATAAACATAATTTTTCTCATAACTATCCTCTTATGCTCTAATCGTGTTCTGTCTCTGTCAGGATGTATAAGAGACACTTATACATCCTGCAATCGTATTATAGCAAAGAAGTAGCCCCATCGCAATGTAATTATTTGAGCAAGTTATGGCATATTTCCCTTAACTCAGCACAAGATTACCCGTATAGAGCTGATAGTATCTGCCCTTCTTCTCGAGTAATTCCTCATGACTGCCACGCTCAATGATCCTGCCCTGCTCCATAACCATGATACAATCACTGTTCTGAATAGTGGACAGACGATGGGCGATGACGAAGGTTGTTCTGCCCTCCATCAGTTTATCCATACCGGCCTGAACGATCTTCTCTGTTCTGGTATCGATGGAGGAGGTCGCTTCGTCCAGAATCAGGGCCGGTGGATCTGCGATGGCTGCTCTGGCGATGGCCAGAAGCTGGCGCTGTCCCTGACTCAGATTGGAGCCATCACCGGTAAGTACCGTATCATAACCATGGGGCAGTCTGCGGATAAAGTCATCGGCATTGGCCAGTCTGGCTGCCTCATAGACTTCCTCATCGGTGGCATCCAGCTTACCATAGCGGATATTCTCCTTAACCGTTGCTGTAAAGAGATGAGTATCCTGCAGAACCATACCCAGGGAACGACGCAGATCGGCCTTTTTTATCTTATTAATATTAATATTATCATAACGGATCTTACCATCCTGGATATCGTAGAATCGATTGATCAGATTGGTAATGGTCGTCTTACCGGCACCGGTAGAACCAACCAGAGCAAGCTTCTGACCGGCATTGGCATACATCTTGATATCATGAAGCACCATCTTATTCTCATTATAACCGAAATCCACACCCAGGAACTCCACGTTACCCTCCAGCTTACGATAGGTCGTGGTGCCCTCGGCTTTATGATAATGCTTCCATGCCCACATACCGGTACGCTCCTGGCTCTCTTCCAGCTGACCCTCATCATTATAGCGGGCATTGACCAGCATAACATAGCCATCATCGGTCTCCGGTGTCTCATCCAGTAGTTGGAAGATACGATCGGCACCGGCCAGAGCCATAACGATGGAGTTGATCTGCATGCTGACCTGGTTGATCGGCATATTGAAGCTCTTATTAAATGTCAGGAAGCTGGCCAGCTTACCAAGAGTCAGTCCGCCGACTCCGTTGATGGCCAGGATACCGCCAAGGATTGCAACCAGTACATAGCTGACATTACCCAGCTGGGCATTGACCGGCATCATGATATTGGCATATTTATTGGCATTGTTGGCACTCTCAAAAAGCTGATCGTTCAGCTCATTGAACTTCTTAATACTCTCTTCTTCGTGACAGAAGACCTTTACCACCTTCTGACCGGTGATCATCTCCTCCACATAACCATTGACCCTGCCCAGATCCTTCTGCTGTTTCATGAAGAAACCACCGGAGAAGCCGGCCAGCTTCTTCGAACAGCTCAACATGATCAGCACCATGGCCAACGTAACCAGAGTCAGAGGGATACTAAGGACAACCATACATACCAGAACACTGATGATGGTGATACCGCTGTTGATCAGCTGAGGGATGGACTGGGAGATCATCTGTCTTAAGGTATCGATATCATTGGTATAGACAGACATGATATCTCCATGGGCATGGGTATCAAAATATTTGATCGGCAGACTCTCCATATGATTATAGATATCCATACGAAGGCTCTTCATGGTACCCTGGGTAATGTTAACTAATACCTGTGCCTGGATCAGTGAACATACCACACCGATTGCATAGAATCCTCCGACACGCAGGATCGCGTGATTCAATCCGGAGAAATCATGGGCATTATCCAGCAGCATAGGCTTGATATAATCATCGATCAGACTCTGCATGAACATGGTACCCTGCACATTACATAATACACTGGCGATGATACATACGATAACAAGGGTATAAAGTGCACCGTACTTGGAAAATACATAGGCCAGCAGACGCTTGATGGTCACACCCGGATTATCAAGCTTAGGCCGCGGTCCCATATTCCGACGTCCGCCCGGTCCCTTCGGCACATTATTTCTCTGTTCTGCCATCCTTCACGCCCCCTTTCTCTGTCTTCTGCTCTGTCACTTTATGTGCTTTCTCTGTCTTAGTGCTCTCTGCTATACCGGCATCTTCTTCGATCTTACCGGCATTCTGAGATTCATAGACATCACGATAGATCTCATTATCCTTCAGTAACTCTTCATGGGTACCGAAGCCATTGATCTCACCATGCTCCAGGACAAGGATCCGATCCGCATCCTGTACACTGGAGATACGCTGGGCGATGATCAGCTTGGTCGTATCCGGAATCTCCTCGCGGAAGGCACGACGGATTCTGGCATCCGTGGCTGTATCTACCGCACTGGTACTGTCATCCAGGATCAGAATCTTCGGCTTCTTCAGAAGGGCTCTGGCGATACAGAGTCTCTGCTTCTGACCACCGGAGACATTGGTTCCGCCCTGCTCGATATAGGTCTCATAGCCATCCGGCATCTTATCAATAAATTCATCGGCACAGGCCAGCTTGCAGGCACGGATGCACTCTTCTCTGGTCGCTTCCTTATCTCCCCAGCGCAGATTCTCCAGAATCGTGCCGGAGAAAAGGACATTATTCTGTAAGACGACAGAGACTTCGTCTCGGATCGTCTCGATATCATAGCTGCGGACATCCAGGCCGCCAACCTTCAGGCTGCCCGACGATACATCATAGAGTCGACTAATCAGATTTACCAGACTGGACTTGGAGCTGCCGGTACCACCGATAATACCGATGGTCTCACCCGCCTTGATGGACAGACAGATATCATTCAGAACCGGTTTCTCACTATCCTCATTATAACGGAAGGTCACATGATCAAAGTCGATACTGCCATCCTTCACCTCATAGACAGGATTCTCCGGATTTACGATATCCGGTGTCTCATTCAATACTTCACAGATACGCTCGGCACTGGCCTGACTCATACTCATCATAATGAAGATCATGGAGAGCATCATCAGATTCATCAGGATGGTCATACAATAGGTTAAGAGCATCATCAGCTCACCGGTCGTCAGGCTATCCTGGACGATCATCTTAGCACCCATCCAGCTGATCAGAAGAATGCAGCTGTAGACAGCCAGCATCATACTCGGCGCATTCATGGATACAATACGCTCTGCTCTGCAGGCGATACGATAGAGACCATCACAGGCCTTCTCGAAACGGGTCTTCTCATATTCCTCACGAACATAAGCCTTGACCACACGGATGGCCGTAACATTTTCCTGTACGCTGGCATTCAGATCATCGTACTTGCGAAACATCTGTTTGAAGTACTTCATGGCATTCATCATGATCGTTCCCAGGATGACCGCAAGAATCAGGACCGCAACCAGATAGACACTGGCCAGCTTCGCATTTACCATGAAGGACATGACCATGGCACAGATCAGACTGAGCGGGGCGCGGAAGCACATACGCAGGATCATCTGATAAGCATTCTGCAGATTGGTCACATCTGTTGTCATACGAGTCACCAGACTGGCTGAGCTGAATCGGTCGATATTGGAAAAAGAAAATGTCTGAATCCGCTCAAACATAGCCTTACGCAGATTTCTGGCAAAGCCGGAGGAAGCCTTGGCTCCGCAGGCACCTCCCATGATACCGCAGAAGAGACCAAAGGCCGCTGCGATCACCATAAAGATACCGATCATGATGATATGATGAATATCTCCCTTCTCCACACCATCATCGATGATGGAAGCCATCATAAGAGGAATGATCATCTCCATGATTACTTCCAGAATCATAAATACGGGGGTCATGATGGAAACCTTCTTAAACTCCCCGATCTGAGCACCTAATGTTTTTAACATGGTCACTCTCCTTTCTGTTTCAATGTATTACTGTACAGACTCAGCCTGTTCTCCAGGTTCTTACGGAGCTTGCGGCCTGTCTGCAAAAATGTCTCGATCTCTTCCTCTGGGATACCCTCACACATATACTGGTCCACCCTTCGGATATGAGCCAAAAAGTCATATTGCAGTTCCATACCCTTCTGGCTGATACGAATCCGCTTCAGCCGACTGTCATGCTCCGCGGACTCTCTGAGGATAAATCCCTTCTCATCAAGCTGCTTCAATATCGTGGCAAGAGTCGACTTGGGCAGGCAGAATTCCTGCTCCAGATCCTTCTGGTAGAGCACCTTCTCCTGATGCATGAAGAGGTAACCGATGATCCATCCCTGCATGGGAGATAAGCTCTTCCGAACCGGACTCTGATCCATGCTGTTGGCATTCCTCATCATCAGGTTATCGATGGATTTGATCATCTTACCAACATCTTCTCTTGACATCCCGTCCTCCTTTCTGTTCAGATACATACTACAGAAGCTGCCACCGGCAGCTCCTTCCTTATGTTAAAGCAAGAAAAGTACGAACCCGAACTGTTCCATCTCGAACAGTTCGAATCCGTACTTTTATTATATTCCATATCTCTTATCTGTCAATTATGAATTGAGATAATCTGCATATTTTTTTCCGGTCCTTACCGCAGAAGCCGGATTCTGTGCACGCCCATAGTAAGTCTGTCTCTCCTATAACCTGCTGATAATCGTCCTGTAGGTTCTCAAGAGGAAGAAGGTACATATACAGACTGACATGATCTCGGCGATCGGATAGCTGATCCATACCATGATGATATTGCCCGTCCTGGACATAAGATATGCCAGGGGTAATAAGACCACGAGCTGTCGCATAAAGGATACGGTCAGGCTCCATAATCCGTTACCAAAGGCCTGGAAGATGGAGGAGGATACCACACTGTAGCCGGCGAAGAGGAAGCTGATACTGATAATCCGCAGAGCCGGAATACCTATCTCCATCATCTGAGCCGAAGCATTGAACATACCAAGCAAAAGAGCCGGACAGAACTGGAAGACTGCCAGTCCGATCATCATGATGCCTACGGCCATCACGATACTCAGCTTGATCGTCTTCATAATACGCTCCTTCTTTCTGGCACCGTAATTATAGGCGATGATCGGAATCATACCGTTATTCAGACCGAAGATCGGCATAAAGACAAAGCTCTGTAATTTAAAGTAGGCACCATATACAGCAACCGCTGTCGAGGTAAATGCCATAAGGATGTTATTCATACCAAAGGTCATGATGGAACCGATGGCAACCATAAGAATCGAAGGAATCCCCACGAATAGAATGGTCCGGATGATCACAAGAGCCGGACGGAAGCCCCGGAAATTCAGGTGAATCTCCTTATTCTTGCGAGTATTAAAAAAGATAGCCAGTAAACCGGCACAAACCTGTCCGGTTACCGTAGCGATTGCAGCACCTGCGATACCCAGCTTGGGGAAACCAAAGAGACCGAAGATCATAATAGGATCCAGGATAATATTAATGATGGCTCCGGTACCCTGTGTAATCATGGAATAAAATGTCTTACCGGTAGACTGTAATAATCTCTCAAAACACATCTGGCAAAACATACCGAAGGAACACATGGTTACGATACTGAGGTACTGCACACCATAATTCAGGATACTGTCGATATCGGTCTGTGCCTGTAAAAATGGCCGGACAGCACATGCGCCGATCAGCAGGAAGAGCAGATAGGCGATGACATAAATAAAGATACCATTCTTCGCTGCAGTATTCGCCTCCTCCGGCTTGCCCTCTCCCAGCTTCCTCGACAGCAGGGCATTCATACCGACACCGATGCCGGAAGCAACAGCAATCATAAGATTCTGCATAGGAAATGCGATGGATACTGCAGTCAGCGCATCCTCCGATAACATGGCAACAAAGATACTATCCACAATATTATATAAGGCCTGTACCATCATGGAAGCCATCATGGGAAGTGCCATGGTCAATAATAAGCTTCCCACCGGCATGGTACCCATCTTATTCTCCTGGGGTACGGCCTTTACCTTCTGTTCTCTACTCATATATTCTCTCCATATTCATGATGTGATCCGGACTCCTCATCGAGTCCTGACGAAAAGCTCATACTATTCTATCTCATTTTCTCTCTATCGTAAAGAGCGTTCGGACAGATAACCCTATCTAATGATGAAACAGACCGCTGACTCTGCTCCAGAGACCCTTCTGACTCTCCTTACTCTTCTCCGGAGTCTTCTCCGGCCTCTGATCGAGGAAGCTCTGATCATGGAACCTTTCTCCTGGCTTCTGCCGGGAGGCAGCGATAGCCACAGAGGCCTCCTGCTCAAAATGATCTTCAAATAAGACCGACTCTGACCTCTCCTTCTCATGAGAAACCATCCTCCGATCCAGTTCAAAGTCCATGACAGAAGAAGCTCTTCCGGGAAGAATTTGCCGCCTTCCCGACTCCTGCTCCCCTGCTTCTATCTTCATCCGGCCATGCTCCGCATCCGGGTTTCTCACAGATAAACTCGCCTCAGCAGGCCGGTCCGCTCTGCGAACCAATCTGCTTCCGGAAAAATCATCGACAGGGCTTCTTCTCCGTCCGGAGCCATTTCTCTCCCCTGACTCGGCCTCCCATACTGTGCCGCAGCGACTGCAGCTTCTGGAGGAATCCGAATTATTTACTCCACATACAGGACATCTCTTCACTTAAATTTTCCTCCCTGCTCTTTCCATCTGTTCGGTACAAACCTCATCTAATATAACACATTTTCATCCGTTTGTAAGCTACTTTCATATATCCTGTACAAAGTATGATGGAAGCTGCAGGAAGCCTGTATCCCGGATTGAAGGATTCGCGTCAAAAATATTCACACTTTACATTATAAAGTCCTGATTTTTATGGTTTTATCTTATTTTAAAGACATTTATGATAGAATTTTCAAGTCGATTGTCTCCTAATTTACGAATTTTTCAAAATAAAAAGTTGCATTTTTATATATTTTAGTTTATGATATCTATTACAACTCTGAAAGGATTACTTTTCTGGGCTGTGAAAGGATTAAGTAATCTGTAACGATGCGATATTATATAGAAGTTCCATCAGAATATGATAAAGGTTAGGTGAATAGATATGGATGATAAAAACCAGATGATGGCGCTGAGTCCGGAGCTGGATCGTGAGTTTGATTCTCTCGTAGAGAACTGTATGCGATCCGGTTCGATCGATCCGGAGCTCTATGCGACCTATGATGTAAAAAGAGGTCTTCGTGAATCCAGTGGTAAGGGTGTCCTTACCGGTCTGACAGAGGTCTCCGATGTTATCGCTGTCAGCAATAAGAACGGCAAGCCATACCCGATCGATGGTGAGCTTTATTTCCAGGGTATCAATGTACAGGACCTGATCTTCAAGAATGATAAGAAGCGTTTTCTTTTTGAAGAGACGACCTATCTGCTTCTCTTCGGCAAGCTTCCTACCACCGATGAATTAGATAATTTCTGCAAGATTCTGGCCTCTCTGCGCAGTCTGACCGGCCAGTATGTCCGTGATGTCATCATGAAGTCTCCGCCGGCCAACCTGATGAATGCCCTGCAGAAATGTATCGTTCTGCTTTATTCCTATGACCATAATCCGGACGATACTTCCGTATCCAACGTACTGCGCCAGTCCCTGCAGCTCATCGCCAAGATGCCGATGATGGCTGTATACTCCTACTATGCTTATAATCATTTCCACAATGATTCTCTCTTCGTTGTCCGTCCTCCGAGAGAGGATTATTCCACAGCGGAGAATATCTTATACATGCTCCGCGAGGATGGTAATTTTACCGAGCTGGAGGCCAGAGTACTTGATGTTGCACTGGTTCTACATGCCGACCACGGTGGTGGTAACAACTCCACATTTACCAATCATGTTGTCACCTCCTCCGGCACGGATACCTACTCAGCAGTAGCAGCCTCCATGTCTTCTCTCAAGGGACCTCGACACGGTGGTGCCAACCTGAAGGTAATGCAGATGTTCGATGATATTAAGGCAAATTGTGTGGATTGTAGGGATGATGAGATGATCACCGAGTACCTCCACCATATTCTGGAGAAGGAAGCCTTCGATGAGACCGGTCTGATCTATGGTATGGGTCATGCCGTATATACACTCTCCGACCCACGTGAGATCATCCTGAAGAAGTTCGCCAAGATGCTGTCCGAAGAGAAGGGTGAGCAGGAAGAATTCGAATTCTATGACAAGGTAGAGCGGATCTCCGGTATGCTCATCGCCCGCAAGCGTCACCTCTTCAAACCGATCTGTGCCAATGTCGACTTCTACAGTGGTTTTGTCTACACCATGCTGGGCATCCCGAGAGAGCTCTACACACCGATCTTCGCCATCTCCCGTATCTCCGGCTGGAGTGCACACCGACTGGAAGAGCTGGTTAATAATGGCAAGATTATCCGTCCGGCCTATCGCTATGTAGGACATCACCGTCCATACCAGCCATTGAACGAACGTTAACAGGAAGCAGGAATCGAACAAAATATAAAAGAAGGCCAGGTCCCCACAGGGACCTTGCCATGAAATGAAACAAGGGTGTCTGCAGATATTGCCAATCACAAGATCTGCAGGCACCCTCTTAAATTAGCCGGAAAGCCCCGGCATTCGAATCATGCTATTCTTGTCACGCTTTGACGGCCCAGCGCATCTTAGTCGAGCGGGCACGTCCGTTGGTATGACACTCTTCCCGGGACGGCCGGATCACATCTCTGGCCACCTCGGCCCAGAGTCCCTCCTTCTGCTGCCGCTTCCAGATCTTCTTCACCAGACGATCCTCCCCGGAGTGAAAGGTCAGGATGGCAACTCTGCCACCGGGACTGAGGATATCCGGCAGCTTCTCCAGGAACTCCTCCAGTACCTCAAACTCACTATTGACATCGATACGAAGGGCCTGAAAGATCCTCTGGCAGGTCTTCTTTATGATATCCTTCTTCTCCTTATTCTCCGGAAGGAATCGTAGGGCAGCTTCGATGACACGCTTCAGCTGTCCGGTCGTATCGATGCTTTCTCCTCTGCGGAAGGTCTTCTCGATCTCCCTGGCGATCTCCTCCGCATAAGGCTCGTCGGAATTCTCCACAAACATGCCGATCATTTCCTCCCGGGTCAGCTCCTTTAAGCGCTCTGCCGCCGAGACTCCTGCCTGTGGATTCAGACGCAGATCCAGAGGACCTTCCACCTTATAGGAGAAGCCTCTCTCCGGATTATCGATCTGCATGGAGGACACACCCAGGTCCGCCAGAACGAAATCAAACGGACCGTGCTGCCGGCTCACCTTATCGATATTACGAAAATTCTCCTGAATTACGGTAAGAATCTCCTCGCCGTATCCTGCATGTCTCAGTCGATCCGTCGTCTTCACGATCTCAATCGGATCCACATCCAGACCATACATATGACCCTGTCCCTGCAGACAATCCATCATCTTTCGCGTATGTCCGCCATAACCTAAGGTACAGTCCAGCCCCTTCTGGCCCGGCTGAATCTGAAGGAAATCCAGGATCTCCTTCACCATGATCGACAGGTGCATGCCCGCCGGCGTGCTGCCCTTACGTATCACCTTCTCTATGGTATCCTGATATTTATCCGGCTGTAATTCCTTATATTTCTCCTCATATCTCCTGGGATGGGTTCCTTTATAACGCACTCTGCGCTTATGTACAACTTCCTTCTTCTGCTCTTCCATCTTCTCTCTCCTAGCTGTTTTCCGCTAAAATCCCATACTAAGCATGACATCTTTCACCTACACATCAAATATCTCTCCCAGACAGAGTGCCACAGCCTCTTCCTGACTCTCACCGATCACCATATCTGCAGAATCTTTACAGATCCGGCTGGCATTGGCCACGGCCACTCCCAGTCCGGCAGCTCTCAGCATTTCGTGATCATTCTCTCCGTCTCCGAAGGCGATCACCTCTTCCATGGGGATCTCCAGATACTCCATCAGTCTGCCCATGGCTCTGTGCTTGCCGGAATCTTCATGAGAGATCTCAATCAGATGGTCCACGCTGGTGGTGATATAGATTCCGTTGAATCTCTCCCGGATCTTGCCGGAGACCCTGTCTCTCTCCTCCGGCATAAGAATCACATCCAGAGCATCCAGTTCATGGGCATGCTGCAAGGTGAATTCCTCGATATCCGCAACCGGAATCCTGGTAGAGCGCACATAATTCCTCTCCCGCTCTCCCGGGATACCGAAGTCCGCCGGATCATTATAATAGGAATCGGAGGTATAAGGCTGTCCCTTGATAAAACACTCATAGGTGACATACTCCCCTTCCTCCTTAAGAAAATGGATCAGCTCCTCAGCAAAATCCTCCCGCAGACAGCAGGACATGATTGCCTCGCCCTTTTTGATATCATAGATGGCCGCTCCGTTGGATACGATGGCATAACGAATCCCCGGGAATTCCATCACCTCTCGGGGAATCGACCAGAAGGCTCTTCCTGTGCAGGGAACGATCTCCACTCCCTGAGCGATGAGCTTCTTCAGATGCTCTCTGGTCAGCGGAGATAAGGTCTTATCCGGCATCAGGAGAGTATTATCCAGGTCAGAGCACACGCTTTTATATCTTATTTCTTTCATTCTTCTTCTCCCGTCAGCTAAATGCATCTTTTCTAAGAAGAAATATTTCTGTTTTCAGAGAGAAATGTTTCTCTTCTTAAAAGGAAATGCATCTATACTTTAACACAGGAAATGTAGTTAGAGCAAGACGGGAAATAGAAAGAGAAGCAGATCGAAGAACTTATGAATCGCAAAAACAGCCATGTCTCAAAGTGCTCTCACACTTCCTGCCATGACTGCTTCGCATGAATTTAAATAATGAAAAAATATTTTATCCTCCACAGATTCCCCTTTCAGAGAATCTGCCGGAGAGCTAAGCCGGGAAGATGAGGAGTATCCCGGCTTATAAATAATGTTTTGGTGATACAGAGCAAATCACTGTATCAGGATTCATGAGAGAAGTAAAAGATTATCTCTCAACAGGAGTTACATTCTTCCAGTAGTCCACGATTGCATCAGCGAGTTCTTCACGTGTACACTGGTCGGAGAGATATTTCTGCATCTCAGCACCCATTAAAGAGTAATGATCATCCGGAAGATAGTTATAACCATCGATTAAGTTACCGGCATCTGCATAAGCCTTAACAGAAGCACCCAGTGGATCCAGGTTAGTTGCTTCGATATTGGAGAAGGCAGGAACAAGAGCACAGGTCTCTGTCAGGAAGGTATTACCTGCTTCTTCGTATACTAACCAGTTTAAGAAATCCTTTGCAGCCTGACGCTGTTCATCGGATGTATTTTCGGAAGAATCGATGAAGAAGTACTTGGAACCGCCACCAACTAATTTCTGATTTGTGCCGTCATCGGTATTCTGTGGGATTGCCATCATACCAAGATTCTCAGAATAATCATAAGCATTGATCATAGACCAATCCCAGTTACCACCAAACATGAAGGCGATCTCGCCCTCAGCCAGCTTCTGCTCGGAGATTTCTCTCTCTGCGGAGATAGCAGAAGACTTAGCATAGTTATTCTCTTTCATCACATCAAAGTAATCCATGAGAGAATTGAATTTTTCATTACCGATCACATCAGCCTCTCCGGCATATAAGGAATCTACATAAGCATTGCAGTCTTCCTGCTGCTCATATACTTCAGACAGGAAATGTCCGGCCAGAGACCAGTCTTCCTTCATGATACCGACAGGACTTTCCATACCACCGGCTTTTAACTCATCTAATAAAGCAACAAATGCATCCAGAGTCTCATATTCTTCCGGATTGAATTCCTTACCTGTGATTGCCTCGATGGCATCTGCATTGTACATCAGACCACGTGCTTCTACACATACAGGGAAGCCTTTTACCTGATCACCAACGGAGATAGCAAATGTTGTATCATTTACCCAATCCTGATCACTTAAATCGATGGCATGCTCTTCACCGAGAGAATATACATCTTTTGCATCAACCATGGAGATAGTATACGGATCGTTGGCTGCGTATTTGGTAGCCATGTGAGCTGCTACGGTATCACTGGAGTAATAAACTTCAACCTGTACTCCGGTTTCTTCTGTGTACTGAGCAGCCATTTCCTCGAACTGAGACTGGATCTCAGACTTGGAGTTGAAGATAGAGATGGAAACATCAGAGGAAGCATCCGCACCAGTGCTGTCAGAACTGGAAGAGCTGCTTCCGCATGCAGCTAAAGATAATACCATGGAAGCTGCAAGAACTGTGGATAATAATTTTTTCATAGTGTTATACCTCCTAATATATTATGGAAAGGTTTCCACATTCAGTAAAAAAAATAAAATGAGGAAAAATATTCTTTTTGCCGATTGTGGAAAGGTTTCCATGTCGACAATCACAGCATACAATAGTTGCAGGCAAATGTCAATACTTTTTTTGAAGCACCAACCGAGCAAAGCCGAAAAGAGCGCAAAGTCCCCCCTGGGACTTTGCAAGCGAATTTTACGGCTTTCGCGAGGTGCAAGAACATTCGTATGTAGGACGATCGTCCGGAATACGAATGTTCGCAGGAATTTCGGGAGTCCGAAGGACGAAGAAATTCCGTGGTGCTTCATGCATTGTGGAGCGACAAAGTCGCATAATTGTTCTTTTGAAGCAACAATCAATGAAAGCCAAAAAATAGCGCATGTTCCTTCATTTTGTGCTAATATTTCTATGGAGTGTCCGTATAATATCACATGGATCCCGGGTCATAGAATCACACTAAGGGATCAATCCTCGATTACTCCTGAGATTATTTAGAAAGAAGGATACAACTATGCAACAGAACTATCTGGAGGGTTCCCTCTGGGATAAGATACTATTATTTGCACTGCCGCTGGCAGCCAGCAGCTTTTTACAGCAGCTTTTTAATGCAGCAGATTCCGCTGTGGTCGGTCAATTTGCCGGAAATCAGGCGCTGGCCGCCGTGGGAAGTGTGGCCTCTTTTATTAACCTGCTTATCAATCTCTTTGTGGGACTCTCCATCGGAGCAAATGTCGTCATTGCTCAGTATATCGGAGAGGGTAAGCGGGAGCGGATCCACCGTGCCGTTCACACCTCTATCACCTTATCTGTAAGCAGCGGAATCCTCCTCCTTATCCTGGGCCAGCTACTGACCAATCAGGTACTTACCTTCATGCAGACTCCCCAGGATACCCTGGCTCTGGCCCGAATCTATCTGCGAATCTACTTTCTGGGTATGCCATTTATGATGCTTTATAATTTCTGCGCATCCATTCTCCGAAGTATCGGAGATACCAGAAGACCGGTTATCTGTCTTGCGATCGCAGGGGTTGTCAATGTATGCCTGAATCTCCTGCTTGTCATTGTCTTTCATCTTGATGTAGCCGGTGTGGCCATAGCCACAGTTACCTCCAACATCATCAGCTCCCTGCTCATGCTGTATCTTCTCTGTCACGAAAGAAGCGCAGTAAGAGTTGATCTGAGTGAGCTGTGTATCGATAAGGATATCCTGATCTATATTACTAAGATTGGTCTCCCTGCCGGATTACAGGGCATGGTCTTCTCCTTTTCCAATGTGATCATCCAGACATCCATCAACAGTCTGGGGTCTGACGTCATGGCAGCTTCCACCACATCTCTGAACTTTGAATATTTTGCCTACTTTCTGGCCAATTCCTTTAATCAGGCGGCCACGACCTTTGTGGGACAGAATTATGGTGCAGCCAACCTGAAGCGCTGTCGTCAGGTCACAAGATGGTGCCTGCTTCTTGGTATGACCTGCACCGGGCTCTTCACTGGCCTACTGCTTTTATGTGCCCGTCCTCTGGCCGGGATCTTTACCGGAAGTGCCATCGTCCTGAGCTATGCCGTTCTTCGCATGCGCTACATCCTGTCCTTTGAGATCGTAAATGAGATCATGGAGGTCCTGTCCGGAACCATGCGTGGCTATGGACGCTCCTTCGTACCCGCATTGCTATGTATCATCGGAGTTTGTGTCTTTCGTCTGATCTATGTGGCAACCATCTTCCGGCTGCATCCGACTTTCAATGTGCTGATGTCTGTCTATCCCTGCAGCTGGATCTTAACCTCTGCCGCCATGATCATCGCCTACCTGATCCTGTGCAGAATACTCTTCGGTACCGGATCTCTGAGACATTCTGAACGATAGTATCCTTGAAACATTCTGAACGATAGTATCCATTTTCGGATACTTTCATCTAAGTTACTCTGTATCCACAGCATAGATTGTAACTTGACATTTCTTCTATTCATGAGTATAGTAAAAAGTACTATGTGGAATGGATTCCACATAGTACTTTCTACTAATCCTATCTATGATTTACTTGATTACAAGGGAGGAGTTTCTATTATGACCAGTATAGTAGATGTGGCCAGACATGCACATGTCGGAGTCGGAACGGTATCCCGTGTCCTGAGCGGCAAGGGCTATGTCTCCGAGAAAACGCGTGAGAAGGTCATGGCCTCTGTCGAAGAGCTTAATTACACACCCAATGAAGTTGCCCGGAATCTCCTTCAGAATCGGACCAACACCATCGCCGTAATCGTACCGGATCTTACCAACCGCTTCTATACTTCCTTTGTAAATGAACTGGAATACCTTTTAAGAAAAAAGGGCTATAAGACCCTCTTATGTAACAGCTTTGGTAAAGAAACCAATGAACAGACCTATCTGAACATGCTGGACCAGAATCTGGTGGATGGCATCATCACAGCCTCCAACCTCCTATCCAATACCAGCTATGCCCGGATCACAAAGCCTATCGTATCTCTGGACAGCGTCCTCTCTCCTGATATACCCATGGTATGCTGTGACCACAAAACCGGTGGACGGGAGGCAGCCAGGATGCTGATCAAGGCGGGATGCAGGCATGTCCTGCAATTTCGTGACGGGGTAGATCTGGATATCAAGAATCATGATTCTGAGATAGAATTAACAGTGGATGATTTTCCTTATGTTCACAGACATATCGAATTCGAACGAGCGATAAGATCTGCAGATATCTTATATGATGAAGTGCAGACGATCGGTGCCAGCAGCCTGACGAAGATTCGGGAATTAGCAGAAAAGACCTATGAGGCTTACCCTGACGTTGATGGCTTGATGGCCACAGATGTTCTGGCCATACAGTATGCCTCCGTTGCCCTGTCTCACGGCAGAAGAATCCCGGAAGATCTGAAGATTATCGCCTATGACGGAACCGATTTTCTCGATCTCTTCTATCCAAAGTTAAGCGCAATCGTACAACCAATCGATCAATTAGCTCAGGCCTGTGTTGATTACCTGATGCAGGAGATTGATCATCAGGTAATCCCGGAGAATCGCAAGATCCTCCCTGTTCAGATTATCGATCGAACCCAGTCTGTGATTCAGGATTAAATGATATATTATTTTCAGGAGTTTATCTATGATTTCACCTATATTAGAACAGGCCAGAGCCTATGAAGCAGAGCATCGATCAGCATGTGATGCTTTCCGCCCTGCCTTTCATTTTACCCCGGCAGTCGGATGGTGTAATGATCCCAATGGTTTTTCTGTATATGATGGGAGCTATCATCTCTTCTACCAGTATTATCCCTATGCCACCGTCTGGGGCAGCATGCATTGGGGACATGTGAAGACAGAGGATTTTATCCGCTGGACCTATCTTCCTGCAGCCATGGCACCGGATACCGAGCAGGACCAATTAGGCTGTTTTTCCGGCAGTGCCATCGAGATGGATGACGGCAGGCAGCTATTGATCTATACCGGCTGCTACAGTGGCGAGCTGACCCCTGTCACGGGTAACTACTATCAGCATCAATGTATCGCTGTAGGCGATGGCATCGATTATGAGAAAAGGCCGGAGAATCCTGTGATCGGAGCAGACCAGATTCCATCCGGTCATAATGGCATGGATTTTCGTGATCCTAAGATATGGAAAGAGGACGGATATTATTATCTCGTCGTCAGCAGCCAGAAAAAGGATACGATGGGCGCCCTGCTGATCTATCGCAGTCCGGATGCTTATCGCTGGGACTTCGTATCCACACTGTGGGAAAATGATGGACGCTACGGCACCATGCTGGAGTGTCCGGATTTCTTCTCCTTGGATGGGCATCACATTCTTCTTAGTGCTCCTATGGAGATGAAGGCCATGGGAGCGGAATTCCACCCCGGCCATGGAAATATGGCCATGATCGGCCGTCTGGACAGGACTTGCTATCATTTCACAGAAGAAAATGTTCAGGCCATCGATTACGGTACAGATTTCTATGCGCCGACTACTCTGCAGACCCCGGATGGCCGCCGCATCATGATCGCCTGGCTTCACAACTGGGCATATAAAGAGTATAAGATGACCGACGGACCTTTCTTCGGGCAGATGATCCTGCCACGTGAGCTTTTCCTGCGGGAGGGACGACTCTGTCAGCTTCCTGTAAGAGAGATCGAGAAGTATTATGGCAGAAGCTGGCATAGAGAAGCCATGCCGGATAGAGAGCACCCTGTCACTGCTGCTGACATGCAGGCAGACTGCAGGGCTTATGATATGACATTGACTTGTTATATCTCCCAGGCTATATCGGACCAGCCAGCGAAGAAATCCGGCTTCGATCTGCTTCTGGGTTCCCGTGAGGGAGACCATTTACTCCTATCCTATGATGCCCAGTCTGAAGTACTTATAGTGGATCGTAGTGCCGCCGGCCTCCGCCTGGATATCGTATCACAGCGTTCGATCCCGGCAGCAATCCGGGACGGTCAGCTTAAGCTACGTCTCCTGGTCGACCGCTACAGTGTCGAATGTTTCCTCCAGGATGGCAGACAGGCTGCGACTTTCCAGGTAAGCTCTCTGGATCCCGGCTTCTCCATAGAAGCCAGATATGAGATAAAAGTGGATATAGATATCCATGAGATAAAAAGCCTCATGTAACTTGCATCGCAGCACAAGATATGATATGCCAAGAAAAAAACAAAGATGCTGCCGAATCAGCCATCCGATGCCTGATTCGACAGCATATATTTTGCTATTCTTCTTCTCTTCTACTCTTCATTCTCCCGGATATAATCCTGATAGATATCATAAGTATATTGATCAAAGCTGCAGAATACCACCGTGATCGGATAATCCACATTTTCATCCATCCAGTCAAATACCGTCTGTAAGGCGATGCCCGCTGCCTCGATCGGAGGATAGCCATAGACTCCGGTGGAGATGGCAGGAAATGCGATGGAACGTATGCCATACTCTCTGGCCAGATTCAGAGAATTGCGATAGCAGGACGCCAGCAGAAGCGGGTCCCTGGAAGATCCGGAATAGATGGGACCAACCGTATGGATGACATAATCCGCCGGAAGACGATAGCCCCTGGTAATCTTAGCCTCACCGGTAGCACATCCTCCCAGAGTACGACACTCTCTCAACAGGTCCGGACCGGCAGCACGATGGATGGCACCATCAACTCCTCCTCCACCTAAGAGGGAAGAATTGGCCGCATTGACGATGCACTCTACGTCCAGCTGGGTGATATCTCCTAATTCAAACTTAACCATACTCTCATACTCCTCTCCTTCTTCAAAAAGCATCTGCAGTAACTCACGCGGGATATAAACCGATTCTCCCCAGGGGTTGATCACCAGACCACAGGTGGTCTCGTTCTCCGCAGCCACACGGAAGAAGGGCTCCATATAGTTGGATATGATCTGGGTATCCATACTGCGTCGGGATTCCTCCTCCCGGGTAAAGGCCACCAGGACCTCCTCCCCATCCTCCAGAGTCAAGGTGCGCAGCTTATAGCTTGGCATGCCATCTTCATCCGTCTCCTGCAGATTCCGATCTACCGGAAGCAGAAGATGACCATCCTCCTGCATCCTCTCCAGCAAGAGATCCATCAGATCCAGCATGCCGTCCTGACTAGGCTCTTCTACCAGCTCATGAATCATGGCTTCGATCCTGTCATTCCCCTGCAGGTAAGGATTCTCCCTGCAGCTACTTTCTTCCTTTCCGTTAGTATCCACCTTTTTCTCTTTATCATTCGTCATATCCATCTGCTCCTCTTTATCATTAATCATATTATCACCTGTTCTCTGCCTTCTATTCTATCATAGGACAGGAGCTTACCACAAGCGACTTTGCCTGAGACGAAAAAGGAGAAGCCTCCACCATGGGGCGTTTCTGTCAGTTTTATTAAGGAAGATTTAAGACTTTGATATCGGCTTGTGGTTAACGGAATTCTCCTGTATATTACAGTTAGAGCTCGCGGAATCCGGCTCCGGAACTTGCGAGCGAGTCTTGATTGAACGAAAATATCAGGCATCTACGTTACTAAAGTAACTCTCGTCGCACCACAATATATGAAGCACCACGGAGGTGATATTATGAAAAGAATACTTCTGGTATGTATCCTGACTACTACCCTCTTACTGACCGGCTGCTTCGGAAGCAGTTCCAGCACTTCTTCCTCCACAGATGGTTTCAACTCTGCAGCAAGCCAGTCCTATGACAAGGCCTCGGATGGTGATTACGGTTCCGCCGCTTATGCTGCGGACGACCTTGATTCCCAGGAAGATGACGGCATAAACCAGGATACAGATAGCTATGACGATACCAACATGAATGAGTCTGACATCAGTGACGAGAATGCTTCTGATGAAGTTACTGATGTGAATGAAGCTTCGGATGTGAATGAAGTTACGGATTCTGACAATTCCGATCAGACAGAGGCGCAGGCAAGCAGGAAGCAGAAGCTAGTCTACACCTGCGAGATGACCATGGAGACCCTGGAGTTCGACCAGACCATACAGTCCATCAAGGAATCCATCGACAAGTACGACGGTATCATCGAGCAGGAGAATCAATCCGATTCCAACTCCTACTGGTATCGCTCCGGCTCCTCTTACGGCAGTCTGTCTTCCTCTCTGGTCATCCGGATTCCTACGGAGAATTATCTTAGCTTTCTGGATGAATTAGATGGAAATGGTAAGATTACCTATAAGAATATGCAGGTAGAAAATATTACGAAGCATTACAGTGAAGTCCAGACGACCATCCAGTCCCTGCAGACCCAGGAGAAACGCCTGCTTCAGATGATGGAGGATGCGGAGTCGATCGATGATATGATCAAGGTGGAGTCCCGTCTGACAGAGGTACAGAATGAATTAGCTCAGTATAAGAATACTCTGGCAGACCTGGACACCGATGTGGCTTATTCCACCATCAATCTGTCCGTCAATGAAGTGAAGGTATATGAGGTCAGTGAGCCAAACTTCCTGCAGCGACTTTCTTCCACCATCGAAGAATCGAAGGATCTCTTCCTCTCCTTCCTGGAGCATGCATTATATGTGATCATCCTCTTCGGACCGATCCTTCTCTTTATCCTCATCGTGGTAATCATAGTACATAAGATCTATCGTAAAATAAGACCGGCGAAGAAGAAAAACAGAGAAAAGAAAGCCTTTTTCTCAAAATTAAAGAAAGGCGATAAAAATGATAGCGCCACGGAGACCAATCCCGACGAGCCCGATAAATAAATAAAGTCAGTAAAAGGGATGAAAATAACTCGCTCTGCCAAGTTATTTTCATCCCTTTCTTACGCTCAATCCAGTGCCTGATAGAAATCTTCCTCCAGCTTCAGGTATCTGCCATAGTCCTGACACAGGAACATCTCCTTCATCTCTTCCAGTCGATCCGGATAGATCACCCGGGAGAAGCCCAGCATCTCCTTGGACTTATTCATCAGATACTCTTCCTGCTTCTTCCTGGGATAGAGACTGCAGACCTGCCGATAGCGATTCATAAAGGCCAGCATCTCCTGGCCCCGCAGAGGGGGACCACCCTTGATCTCCCGGGCCAGAGCCGGATTAGCCAGCAGTCCACGGCCGATCATAAGCCCCGGCATCCGCTCCTGGCTGTAGGTTTCTGCCGGACAATGCTCTTCAATCATGGACATCAGATCATGATAATCCTCTACCGTCACGATATCTCCATTATAAGAGACCGGATTCTTACTATGCTTCAGGGCATAGAGGAAATATTCCTTATGAGGCCTGCCACTGTATTTCTCCACTCCGGTTCTGGCATGGATCGTCAGTTCCTTGATAGGATACTTATTATAGATTTCCAGCAGTTCATAGAACTCCTCTGCCTCATACATACCCAGCCGTGTCTTGACAGACACATCGATATTATTTCCCTCATAGAGCTCACAGAGGAAATGATCCAGATACTCCTTCCTGCGCAGGAGCCCCGCACCGCGGCCCTTGGAAGCCACTCTCTTTGAGGGACAACCGATATTGAGATTAATCTCTGTATAGCCCATCTGTATGATACCCTCTGCCATACGTCGGAAATCCTCTGCCCGGTCTGTGATGATCTGAGGGATCAGACAGGATACCTTATTCCTCTCCCGATCCAGCTGTCTGCGGTCCTTCTCATCCAGGGAGATCTTAATATGAGGCATAAAAAATGGCATATAATACCGATCGATAGAGTCACCGAAGAATTCATGCAAAGTATTACGATATTCAATTGTAGTGATATTCTCCAGAGGAGCCAGATAGATTTTCATTACATTTCCCCATATGCCTGATGGCATGGACATAGCCTTGATAAGCAGCACAGAAAAAGGGAAGCCTTACGACTTCCCTCTTATATATCACTTATACTGTGTGATCACAGCAGCTCTTACCACTGACCGTTATCAGCTGCTTCCTGTACGGATACAGCTACTGCAACTGTCATACCAACCATAGGGTTGTTGCCTGCACCGATGAGACCCATCATCTCAACGTGAGCCGGTACGGAAGAGGAACCTGCGAACTGAGCGTCAGAGTGCATACGACCTAAAGTATCTGTCATACCGTAGGAAGCAGGACCTGCTGCCATGTTATCCGGATGAAGAGTACGGCCTGTACCACCACCGGAAGCTACGGAGAAGTATTTCTTACCAGCTTCAAGACGTTCTTTCTTGTAAGTACCTGCTGTAGGATGCTGGAAACGTGTAGGGTTGGTGGAGTTACCTGTGATGGATACGTCTACGTTCTCTTTCCACATGATAGCAACACCTTCCGGTACGGAGTTGGCACCGTAGCAGTTAACCTTAGCACGAAGACCTTCGGAGTAAGCCTTGCGGTAAACTTCTTTTACTTCGTTCTTATATGGATCGTACTCTGTCTCAACAAATGTGAAACCATTGATACGAGCGATGATCTGAGCAGCGTCTTTTCCTAAACCGTTCAGGATAACACGGAGAGGTTTTTTACGAACCTTGTTTGCCTTCTCAGCGATACCGATAGCACCCTCTGCAGCTGCAAAGGACTCATGACCAGCTAAGAATGCGAAGCACTCTGTATCTTCTTCCAGGAGCATCTTACCAAGGTTACCATGGCCAAGACCTACCTTACGAGTATCTGCAACAGAACCTGGGATACAGAAAGCCTGAAGACCTTCACCGATTGCTGCAGCAGCATCAGCAGCCTTACGAGCACCCTTTTTGATTGCGATCGCTGCACCAACTGTGTAAGCCCAGCAAGCGTTCTCAAAACAGATAGGCTGGATACCTTTGATCATATCGTAAACATTAAGACCAGCGTCTTTTGTAATCTTCTCTGCTTCTTCTAAGGAAGCGATTCCGTAACTTGCTAAAACTGCATTGATCTGATCAATACGTCTTTCATAAGATTCAAATAAAGCCATTCTTCTCTACCTCCTTGAAATTATCCGATTACTTCGTCTGTTCTAGGGTCAATGATCTTAACAGCATCTGCCACACGGCCGTACTGTCCGGATGCTTTCTCCCATGCTGTGTTAGGGTCATCACCTTTCTTGATGAAGTCTGTCATCTTGCCAAGGGATACGAACTTGTAACCAATGATAAGATCGTCAGCATCAAGAGCAATACCTGTAACATAGCCTTCTGCCATCTCAAGGTAACGAGGTCCCTTCTGAAGAGTACCATACATAGTACCAACCTGGGATCTTAAACCTTTACCTAAGTCTTCCAGACCTGCACCGATCTGAAGTCCGTCTTCGGAGAATGCAGACTGGGAACGTCCGTATGCAATCTGTAAGAATAACTCTCTCATCGCTGTGTTGATTGCGTCACATACTAAGTCAGTATTCAGAGCTTCGAGGATAGTTAAACCTGGTAAAATCTCGGAGGACATAGCTGCGGAGTGTGTCATACCGGAGCATCCGATAGTCTCAACTAATGCTTCCTGAATGATACCTTCCTTAACGTTAAGTGTTAATTTACAAGCGCCCTGCTGTGGTGCACACCAGCCAATACCATGAGTGAAACCAGAGATATCTTTAATCTCTTTTGCCTGAACCCATTTTGCTTCTTCTGGGATAGGAGCTGCTCCGTGATGTACGCCCTGAGCTACTGGACACATTTTCTGTACTTCTTGTGAAATAATCATGTTGTTACTCCTTTCGGTATAAATGATAATGTACTTAATCTCAACAGATACGGTACCTCGGCTAAAAATCCCGTATCCCAACTAAGTAATCCCTAAGCTAAGACTTAATTCGTCTTCACAGTTCTATATTTTCTCATAAAATGAGCTTTTCGTCTATAGTTTTTTTAAGATTTGTTATATTATTCACAAAAAAAACTTATCCTTCCACTTTTTGCTGTCCACTCTGATCATAAGATAAATACAAAACATTTTCCGTCAGGATAAGTTCTTGCCAATTAATTATATTAATATAGAAAAAACCCCAGCTTCATTTTGTTAAAAATACACAATTATCACATTGCAAGGCCTTATATTTTGTGTTATTATACAAATGGGGTGAAAAGTATTCTTTATACTTTTTATAACTTAAGAGGTATATATTTTAAGGAGGTATTTTTTTCATGAAGAAGATTATCAATGGTGTAGATCAGGTAGAAGAACAGTTAATCAGCGGTCTGGTGAAGGCTTATCCTCAGTATCTGAAGAAGATGGATGGCGAACTGGTTGTTATGCGTGCTGAGAAGAAGGAAGGCAAGGTTGCCCTCATCTCCGGTGGCGGAAGCGGACATGAACCGGCTCACGGCGGATATGTTGGTAAGGGTATGCTGGACGCTGCTGTAGCAGGTGCTGTATATACATCTCCTTCCGTAGACCCTATCTATGAGACCATCAAGGCTGTTGACGCTGGTGAAGGTGTCCTCATGATCGTTAAGAATTACACCGGTGATGTTATGAACTTCGAACTGGCTGGCGAGCAGGCAGAGGATGATGATGATATCAAGGTAGCAAAGGTTGTTGTAAATGATGACGTAGCTGTAGATGGTTCCTTATATACTGTAGGCCGTCGTGGTGTAGCCGGTACAATCTTCGTTCATAAGATTGCTGGTGCCAAGGCAGAAGAAGGTGCTTCTCTCGAGGAAGTTCAGGCAGTTGCTCAGAAGGTTATCGATAATGTAAGAACTATGGGTATGGCTATCAATCCTTCCATCGTTCCTGCAGCAGGCGTTCCTGGATTCGAACTGACCGAGACAGAGATGGAGATCGGTATCGGTATCCATGGTGAGCCAGGTGTGAAGAAGGCAGACCTCGAGCCGGCTGACGCTATCGTTGATACCTTACTTGCTAAGATCCTCGCTGATATCGACTATGTAGGATCCGACGTTGCAGTTATGATCAACGGCTGTGGTGGTACTCCTCTGATGGAATTATTCATCGTTAACAACCATGTATCTGATGTATTAGCAGAAAAAGGCATCAATGTTTATAAGACCTATGTAGGTAACTACATGACATCCATCGAGTGTGAAGGTTTCTCCATCTCCTTACTGAAGTTAGATGACGAGTTAAAGGCTCTCCTGGATGCTCCTGCAGATACTCCTGCATTCAAACAGCTCTAATTCACAGATTATCTTGCTGCGTCGATTCTTTCTACATCGAATGCGCTGCGCAGGATACACATCGTGATCACATAAATCAGATGGAAGTCTGATACACATGAGTAACATGCATCCATCTCAGGCCCCTGCCTGAGATGGATGTTATCAATTAACGGATAGACCGGACTTCACCCTATGTGGCGTCCTGTTTATTCATATACACTTATATTTAAGAAAAAGAGGAAAATGTTATGGCTGATAAGGCAAAATTACTGGAGATTCTGAATAAGATCATCGCAGATATCGATGATCAGAAAACCTATCTTACCGAGCTGGATAATGTCATCGGTGACGGCGACCATGGTATCAACATGGACAGAGGTTTTAAGGCAGTGGCAGGTCAGATGGATTCCTATGCGGATCTGGAAGTCGATGGCATCCTGAAGGATGTGGGCAAGCAGCTGATGAAGGTTGTCGGCGGATCCTCCGGTCCTCTCTATGGTTCTGCTTTCAAGAAAGCCGGCGTATATCTCAAGGGTAAGACAGAAATCAGCATGGATGATTTCCTGGGCATGATGGATACTGCCATCGCACAGATCCAGAAGCTGGGACATGCGACAGAGGGTGAGAAAACCATGATCGATGCCATGATCCCTGCTACCAATGCTATGAAAGAGTCCTATGCAGCAGATGGTGATTATAAGAAGGCTCTGGCAGCCGGTGTAGCTGCAGCGGAGGCTGGTATCGAGTATACCAAGACCATCATCGCAACCAAGGGTCGTGCAAGCTACTTAGGCGAGAGAAGTCTGGGACATCAGGATCCGGGTGCTACCTCCTTCACTCTCATGCTGAGGGATATCGCGGAACTGGCATAAGACAGAGACTGGTCGTAATACAGAGACTTGTTGTAATACAGAGGCTGGTCTTAATACAGAGGCTGGTCTTAATACAGAGGCTTGTCGTAATATAGAGACTGGTCACAGGAGGAAGACATATGGTAGGAATCGTTATCGTATCCCACAGTCAGAAACTGGCAGAGTCGGTCGTAGAATTAGCCGGTCTCATGGCAGCAGATGCACCTATGCGGGCTGCCGGCGGTATGGATGATGGTGGCTTTGGCACCAGCTATGATAAGATTGCTGCAGCGATCGATGAGATCTATACCGATGACGGTGTGATCATCCTGATGGATCTGGGCAGTGCTGTGATGACCACAGAACTGGTGGTAGAGGATATGAAGGATGATGATAAGATTGTAGAGATGGTGGACTGCCCGATCGTGGAAGGCGCCATCGCCGCATCCGTGGCAGCAGCAGGCGGCTCCTCGCTGGAGGAAGTCATCGCCATCGCCAAAGATGCGAAAAATGTTGAAAAATTTTAAGTTATAGAAATGCACAGCTTCACAATCATGAAGCTGTGCATTTCTACTTAATGGTGAATGCTCTATTAATTACATCTTACATCTCTTTCTTCACTTCTGACAGTATCCCTTCCACATCCGCTCCGTAGACATCCAGTCCCTCCGCGGCGTATCGCTTCACTGTCGGGATACCATACATCCCCTTTACCATAGTCTCTATGTACTGATAACCATAATCATAAGGACCGATCTGCCCTCCGCTGCTGGTAATATAGGTGAAGGATCCCGCCTTACATAAACCCTTGGGATAGCCCTGATCCGTATAGACGAAGGTCAGGCCGCATACGGTGATATGCTCGATGAATACCTTGACCGATGCCGGAAAGGACAGATCCCAGTAGGGGGCTGCCAGGACGATCTCATCCGCCTGGGCGAAGGCTCTGGCAGCTGCAAAGATCTCATGGTCATAGTCTCCCGCTGCGATCAGCTGATCTCTCTGTGACAGCATCTCTGCATTCATGGGAAGCAGTCCGCAGTCCTCCAGCTTAAGCTCCCGGATCTGATACTGCTCCTTGTCCTCATATCTCTTCAGATAATATTCTGCTAACTGTCTGGTTCTGGAATGTTGACGCACACAGGCGTTGATATATAATATATTCTTCATAGAATCCTCTCCGCTTCTATCGCTTTATGTTCTACAATCATTCTTCCTTGTATGATATCCGTAAACTTGCTCCATAGCTTATGACCCAACTGCAAGATATAGATAATCTTCTGTGACAATCCATTATTTCTCACAATTAATGGCATACAGACTGCCAATCTCCTTTAAAGGATCATAATCATGCTCCACAAATCCTGCTTCCTTCTTCTTATTTACCAGAATCAGCTCCTTGGTCAGTCCCGGCACATCCTCTCTGCGCAATGCCTCCTCGATATCCATCCAGACCACCAGGTCATTCTCATCCCCATCGGACACTGCATTACCGGACACATAGTCTGCAGAAAATGCCACATACCAATCCTTCTCACGAAAACGGATAGCGATCACTTCCTTTGGTTCGATCACCACGCCGGTCTCCTCCATATATTCCCGCTTGACCGCGTCACGAGGATCCTCCCCCTTATTAATATAACCGCCCGGTACGATCAGCAGACCCTTACCATTACCATAGGTATGTCGTCCCAGCAGAACCTTGCCATCTTTAAATACTACCGCAGTAACCGAACGTGTATAATCCGTATTCATCTCCATCTCTTTCTCCTCCTTCTGAATCTTTCTTCGTCCTATTTGCTTCTCTTCTGCTCCGGATTCTTACAAATCCTTCTCCTCCGTCATATAGATGCTTCGGTCTCCCTGCTGAAAGCTCTTCACCTTGCGGATCGCGATGACATCCATCACAACCAGGAGAACCAGAAAGGCCAGAACTGCCATGTCATTCTCCACAGAGCACAGGAAATCATAGCTTCCATGCAGCAGAACCGGGATCAGGAAGGCCAGGCGGAGCTGCCGCTTATATTCCGGCTCCATTTCCCGAACCTGATAATATTTGGCCATACCCAGATGTAAACCCATGAAGATGCCGAAGATGGTATGTCCCGGTATGGCAGTCACCGCACGCATCAGAGCAACACTCAGCCCCTGACTATCCAGGAGGACATACTCTACATTTTCCAGAGCGGCGAAACCGATGGCAGCTGCAACCGCATAGACCATCCCGTCAAATGTATAGTTAAATTCCCGATTCTTCCAGACACTGAGCCGGCAGGCCTGCATCTTGAAGAACTCTTCCACCAGAGCGACCCCGATAAAATTCTCTACTAATATGCCGACGACAGAATTCAGATCCAGCAAGAGACCTATGATGACTCCCAGAATCAGCTCAACGATTACGACCGGAATGATGGATAAGGCACCGAAGAGACAGGTCTTAGCAATCAGACCAACCGGCTCCCTCTCCACCTTATCTTCCTTATATATGCGAAACATCAGATACAATGGCGGCAATAAAGCCGCAAGTAATAAAATCATATTTTCTCTCCTTCTCCTGATTTAACCAATTTTTCTCTATAAAAAACACATGCGACTATCGTCGCATCACAGTGCATGAAGCACCAAGGAATTTCTCTGCCCTACGGACTCTCGAAATTCCTGCGAACATTCCTATAGCGAATGCATGTCCACACTATCTGGGCCATCTGGCCTGCTTTGATGGCAATTCCTTAAAAGGCATATGAGGATGGGTCTGATACCAGTATGCTACACTGCTGATATCATCCTGCCTCTCAAAGTTCCCCTTGTGACAGCTGCCGATCTGCTGAAGTGTCACCCTGATATTTTCCTCAAAGAGGATGGGATCCTCGATATGCCAGCGATAGAATCCTCTCTGGGGAAGAGTATCATCATTATAATAATTGCTATGAACACTCTCATCATGTCTGGAATAATAAGGATAGCCCAGATAAGCCGTATTATAATTCTGCTCCACGGTCCTGCCATCCACCTGCTTTGCAAAGCTCCAGGAGCCTCCGAAATAATCCTCCATCCCTGTGCTGCAGAGCGTAGGATAGTCTTCATCTCCATCGATATAAAACTTCATCTCACCCTCGCCGTACCAGTAACGTTCCAGGGCAGTATGCGCAATATAGGTCCCGATATAATGTCCCTTTCCCTGCACTCCGTCAAGCACGGTATAGTCCTCCTGCAATGTCGTCAGTCGCTCCCGTCTCCACTGGGCATGGAAATACAACATATCCTCCGGCATCTCATTCATCAGACAATAATCGATCTGGTAAAAAAATGCCGGTATCGCTGCATCATGCTGATTCTCCAGTGTGATCCTGGCTTTCTTCCCAAATGGCATCTTAAAATAAGAGTTAAAGCCTCTGCTTGGAACAACCACGATTGGCAGGGAATTTATGATACAGTCTCTCGCAAAACCACAGCAGAAGAAATCCCCCAAAGGTGTCTCTACTGAGGGTGCTTCTTCCCCATCCCAGTACATGCGAAGTACCAGATCCCTTAAGACATAGTAGCTGTTTTCCGTACGGTCATCCACCGTGATCCAGATATGCTGAATGACTCCCGGACCTTCGATGTCAGCCAGAGTAGTGACAGAGCCTGGCTTCAGATCAAGCAGGCAGGGAGATCCCTTTCTGCCCGGTCCGAGATGACTTGCTGCCATCGCAGCCTTTCCCTTCTCCCCTGTCGGATTCTCCGCATTGATGCAACGACTCCTGCCATGCCTCCGGTATACCAATGAGCCCATTCCGCCAAATAAGTACGAATTCATTATTCTCTCCTTTATCCTATCTCATCCCGGAAAATGTACATGCAATTTATCCGAAAATGTACATGCAACTTATCCCGGAATCATATTTATCCTTAAATCATATTTATCCATAAACCATATTTATCCTTGAGTCATATTTATTCTTAAATTATACCTCTTCTCTAATCATACCATTCTCACATAAAAAAGACCATAAATCAATGCAAGAAAAACAGCATCTTTTAAATCATACTCCCCTCGCATGGAAATGACAAATCCCAATGGTCATGATTTCCTTGAGAAAATAGATACTTATATTTTCTTTTCCAAAATAGATACTTATATTTTCTTTTCCAAAATAGATACTTATATTTTCTTTTCTAAAATACATACTCATAAATTCTTCGGAAAATATCTTGTCATATTCCTCAAGATATGTCAAAATAGTAAGGATATCACTTTTTTATTTCACACGGCTTACTGTGATTAAAAATATGCAGCCTTCGGCTGTTCCACAAGAAATAATAGTGATGAAATATACAGAGAAACTAAGGAGATTACAAGATTATGGAAAAAGTATATATCAAGGACTACAGTCCTGCCCTGAATAAAGACTGCGAGATGAATATTTACGGACACGCAGGACATCCTGTCCTCTTCATCCCATGCCAGGATGGTCGATTCTTCGACTTCGAGAACTTCAAGATGACGGATTATTTCCACGATTATATCGAGAGCGGTAAAGTAATCGTCTTCTCCATCGATACCATCGATCTGGAGACCTGGTCCGATAAGACCGGCGATCCGAGATGGCGTATCGAGCGCTATGAGCAGTGGATCCACTATATCACCGATGAGGTCGTACCATATATCAAGAGCTATGTCAGCGAGAAAAATGGTTCTGCCTATGAAGGCGGTGTCGTAACCTTCGGCTGCAGTCTGGGCGCTACCCATGCTGCCAACCTCTACCTGCGCCGTCCGGACCTCTTTGACGGCACCCTGGCCTTAAGTGGTATCTATACCGCTTCCTATGGCTTCGACGGATATATGGATGAGCTGGTATACCAGAACTCCCCGGTCGATTATATGGCCAACCTTCCGACAGACCATCCATACATTTCCATGTACAACTCCCAGAAGGCTGTCATCTGTACCGGTCAGGGACCATGGGAGATCCCGGAATCCACTCGTGCACTGGACCGCATCCTCAAGGATAAGGGCATCACGACCTGGGTTGATTACTGGGGCTATGACGTAGCTCACGACTGGGACTGGTGGTATAAGCAGGTGACCTATTTCCTGCCATACCTTTTTGATTAATCAGAGGCCGGGAATTACTTTGTTACAGATACGCATAAACTTTTCTCAGGCGGGGTCCAACCTCCGACTGAGATATATGCTCCGCGAGGAGACGCACGGATTCCTCCTGGAAGATGTCAGCAGAGCTGACCGGAATCCGGTGCCGAAACTGGCGAGCGAGTCTTAAGATAGAAAGGGATCAAAGAATGAAAAATGTAGTATTTATGTCTCCGAACTTTCCGACAAATTACTGGATGTTCTGCCGCGAGCTGAAGAATAACGGGATGAATGTTCTCGGCATCGGTGATGCACCTTACGATGACCTGGCATGGGAATTAAAGGATGCCTTAACCGAGTACTATAAGGTAAGCAGTCTGGAGAACTACGAAGAGGTTTATCGCGCGCTTGCTTACTTTATCTTCAAGCATGGCCGAATCGACTGGCTGGAGTCCAACAATGAGTACTGGCTGGAGCAGGATGCCAGACTTCGTACCGATTTCAATATCGGCACCGGCTTCCACAATGAAGATATGTCCCGCATTAAGTATAAGTCCAAGATGAAAGAGTTCTATACCAAGGCCGGTATCCCGGTTGCCCGCTACCACCTGGTAGACGACCTGGAGGGCTGCCTCAACTTCATCAAAGAGGTTGGTTACCCGGTTGTTGCCAAACCGGACAATGGTGTCGGCGCTTCCCACACCTTCAAGATCTCCAACGACGAAGAGATGAAGGCCTTCATCGAGAACAAATGGGATAACATCCTCTATATCATGGAAGAGTTTATCAATGCAGAGGTTAACTCCTACGATGCCATCATCGATTCCCACGGAGAGCCGATGTTTGAGACAGGTAATATCACTCCGATGTCCATCATGGATATCGTAAATAATAATGATAATTCCATCTACCATATCCTGAACGAGCTGCCGGATGACACCCGCGCTGCCGGCCGTGCTACCGTAAAGAGCTTCGGCGTAAAGAGCCGTTTCGTACATTTCGAGTTCTTCCGCCTCTTAGAAGACCACGAAGGCATGGGCAAGAAGGGCGATGTAGTCGCTCTGGAGGTAAATATGCGTCCTTGCGGCGGATTCACACCGGATATGATTAACTTTGCCCACAGCACCAATGTCTATAAGATCTGGGCTGATATGGTAGCTTTTGATAAATCCACCATGCCGGTTGGCGAGCATCAGTTCTGCGCCTTCGCCGGACTCCGTGATGACAAGAACTATGTCATGAGCCACGAAGATATCATCGCCAAATACGGTGAGCATATCCGCATGGCAGACCGCCTGGACCCGGCTCTGGCTACCGCCATGGGTGAGAAGTTCTACATCGCAACCTTCCCAACCGAGGAAGAGATGAACGCATTCTATAAGGACTTACTGGAAGAGAAATAAAGCAGAATACAGGATAGGATCCTGTATTCACAATATGAAGGCAGATTTTAAAGAATCCTGTCTGCACAATATGAGGGCAGATTTTATATGATCTTGTCTGTATAAAAAACACAAGGCGCCTGCGCAAACCGGACACACCGGCTTTACGCAGACGCCTTTTCTTCATTTAAGTCAATAACATAGCTGCTCTCTTATCTCTGAGTCAGCTCCGGATTCATATCTCTCTTATCTCTGAGTCAGCTCCAGATACATATCTTTGTATTTCTTAGCGGAGTTCTCCCAGGATACGTCCTTAGCCATATCTCTGACTACCATCTCATCCCAACGCTCACGATCTGTGAAGTATACTGTCTTCGCTCTGTTGATGCAGTCTAAGAGTAAGCCTGTCTCATAACGGTCAAATGTAAAGCCGTTACCGCTGTTCTCAAACTCGTTATATGGTGCAACAGTATCCTTTAAGCCACCGGTCTCACGAACGATCGGAACCGTACCGTAACGCATTGCATTCAGCTGGGTTAAACCACATGGCTCAAAGAGAGAAGGTACTAATAAAGCATCACAGCCAGCATAAATGTGATGAGCTCTGGTCTCATCATACATGATGGAGGAGGATACGGTACCCTTATAAGCATTCTCATAGTAACGGAAGGAATCCTCGTACTCAGCATCACCGGTACCCAGAACAACGATCTGAGTATTACCATCGATCAGATCCGGAATGATTGCATTTACCAGGTCGAGACCCTTCTGATTGGTCAGTCTGGAGATCAGACCAAGCACTAATTTATCTGCATCCTGCTCCAGGCCAACCTCAGCCTGAAGAGCTAACTTGGACTCTTTCTTCTTCTCGATGACATCTGTTGCATCATAATGGATCTCCAGACGATCATCTGTGGCAGGATTCCACTGATCCACATCGATACCATTTACGATACCGCGAAGCTTGCCTGCATGATAACGAAGATGTGCATCCAGATTCTCACCAAAGAACTCTGTCTGGATCTCACCTGCGTAGGTCTCACTAACAGTAGTGATCATGTTAGCATATGCTAAGCCACCCTTGAACATATTGGCATCATTGTATCCCTGCTTGAGGCAGTCCTTATTAAATACATAATCCGGTAAGTTGGACCAGTATTTGATGGTCTCGATATTATAGATACCCTGGAAACGAAGGTTATGGATGGTGATGATGGACTTGGTATTTGCAAGTGCTGTAGTAGCAAACTGCTCTCTCAGATAGATCGGAACCAGTCCTGCCTGCCAGTCATGGCAATGGATGATATCCGGAATCCAATCCATGTATAATAAAGCGGCCAGAGCTGCTTTACCAAAATAGCAATACTTCGGAATATCATCAACGATCGTGGTATATGGATTACCTGCACTGAAGAACTCTTCATTATCGATAAAGTCATATACTACACCGTCTTCGATATATTCCATGATACCAACATAGAATCTGCGGCCGTCAGCACAGAGATCCATATCGAAGGATCCACGATATACCATCTTATCCTTATGAACCTGTTTGATACATTTATAATTCGGAATGATAACACGAACATCACAGTTCTGTCTTGCAAGCTCTCTTGGCAGAGCATACATAACATCACCCAGACCACCGGACTTAACAAACGGATAGCACTCGGAACCGATAAATGCGATGCTTCTTCTAGGGCTCTGCGGAGCTTCTTCTACTACTTCTTCTGCCGGAGTTGCTGCTACTTCTTCTACAGGAGCTGCTGCTACTTCTTCTGCCGGAGCTGCTGCTACTTCTTCTGCCGGAGCTGCTACTACTTCTTCTACTACAGGAGTTGTCTCTGCCACTGCTGCTTCCTCTACTTTCTTAGTTGCTTTCTTACGAGTTGTCTTCTTCTTTGGCTTCTCCTCTGCTGCTTCTGCCGGAGCTGCCTCAGTTGCCTCTGCTGCTTCCGCTGCCTTCTTGGTCGTTCTCTTGCGAGTCGTCTTCTTTTTCGGTGCCTCCTCGGCTGCCACGTCTGCTGCCGGAGCTGCTTCCTCAACAACAGGAGTAAGATTTTCTACTTCTGTTTTATCAGTTTTCTTCATAATAATAAATCCCCTTATTAATAATTAGAATATTGCAAAAATCATTGTATTTTAAACGATGTTTCCCTCACAGTATATCACATTTCCTTCCATATTGGAAGAGCCAATGAATCAGTCAGATTTGTTCTCATGAGATCATCCCTTGTCCGTCCTTCACTCTGGCTCAGCAGTAGGCTATCTTTCTCTCTGACTTTCTCTCTGACTCAGCATTGGCCTATCTTTCTCTCTGACTTTCTCCCTGGCTCAGCATTGGCCTATCTTTCTCTCTGACTTTCTCTCTAACTCAGCATTGACCTATCTTTCTCTCTGACTTTCTCTCTGTCTCAGCAGAAATCGGTCAATACACTCCACCATCTTATCCTTGGTGCCATTGAAAAAATGACTCGCCCCTTCCACCTTACAGAGACTTGCATGAGGAAAGGCCCGGACGAAGTCCTCGATCTCCGCCATCGGAAGAAAAGCATCCTTCTGACCATGGATCACACAGACCGGCTTCGGATAAGCCGCCGCATGCCCCATGATATCCATATATTTTCCCGTCACCAGATACTCCCTGGAGAACTTAAAACGAGTTCCCGGTATCTCAATCTTCTCCGGCGGGTCCGACGGATCAAAGGTAAAATCCCCGAAATCCCCCGTCTGACATAAGCGCTCGATCACGGAAGCCGGCGCCAGCAGGATCATGGTATCGATATCCTCCGGCTGCTCGCCCGCTAAGAGTGTGGCAACCGCAGCTCCCATGGAGTGCCCGACCAAGATGATCCGCCCGGCATATGGAAGTGCCCTGGCATAGGCCAGGATTTCCCGCGCCTGCAATACCTCGTCCGGTATGGTCACCTTGAAGAAGTCTCCGTCGCTGTTACCATGAGCCAGAAAGTTAACTCTGATCACAGCCTTATGCCGGGAAGTAAAATAAGCCGCCAGAGCCAGATCAATCTTGGAATCACACTGACCACACATGCCATGAAGCTGAATCACGATATCCAACGGTCTGTCCGGCAGATTATTCGCTACATCCCCTCTTGATTCTTTCTGAAGGGATGAATCTGCAACATTCTCCTGCAGATCCTCCTGCCCATCCTCCGGCAGGTCCAGATAGCCCCGCAGAGTCTGATTCTGATAATTTATAGTAATATTTTCTGTTTTCATATAAACCTCCCTGGCTTGCTGTCCTGTTCTCCGGGATTGTCCTGTTCCCTGGGATGATGACCCGTTCTCTGGGATGGTGTCCTGTTCAAGAATCCTTAGATACCCATCGCTTAATCTTGTCATATGATATAGTATACCACATATACATGCCTATCTGAGAATTTTTCTGCACATATAGCCTTCATCTGATCTACTGCGAATGATATGAACACATTCTATTAACTTAGATTTGCTCTATCTCTCATAAATTAACCATATTAGAGCAATCACTACCTTCTTTGCATTGCTCTATCTCATAAAAATTAACCATATTAGAGCAAGTCCTGCCTTCTTTGCATTGCTCTATCTCCCATAAATTAACCCACTTAGAGCAATCACCGCCTCTCGATTCTTGCTCTAATCCATATAAATTATCCCTATTAGAGCAAGCCCCATCTTCTTTGCATTGCTCTATCTCCCAAAAATTAACCAAATTAGAGCAAGACAATAATACTATTCATTGCTATAACACCCAAAAA